>Ga0307486_1000320_pt1 | contig 46447 bp, 42 predicted proteins | sample CBIW02metaG_FD_203663 | JGI IMG/M metagenome (GOLD analysis project Ga0307486, IMG submission 203663) | Sea-ice brine microbial communities from Beaufort Sea near Barrow, Alaska, United States - CBIW 0.2 | ecosystem: Environmental > Aquatic > Marine > Coastal | place: USA: Alaska | collected... | reverse complement strand
AGGATCTCGGTCAGGGTGCCTGCGAACGGGGAGGGGATCTCGGTGTCGACCTTGTCGGTCGAGACCTCGAGCAGAGGCTCGTCGATCTCTACGGTGTCGCCGACATTCTTGAGCCAGCGGGTTACGGTCCCTTCAGTGACAGATTCTCCGAGGGCAGGAAGCTTGACGTCGTTGCTCATGTTGCTCATTGTCTCCGAAATCAGTCGTGTTGGTGGAGTGGCTTACCGGCGAGCGCCATGTGCGCCTCACCAAGCGACTCGTTCTGGGTGGGGTGAGCATGCAGGAGCGGCGCCACATCTTCGGGGTGCGCGTCCCAACTCACAATAAGTTGCGCCTCGCCGATCTGCTCGCCCATGCGGGCACCAATCAGGTGAATGCCGACCACTGGGCCATCCTTGACCCGGATGAGCTTAACGAAGCCCTGAGTGGCAAGAATCTGGCTCTTGCCGTTGCCTCCCAGGTTGGTCTCGAGTGCCTCGATCTTGTCCGCGCCATAAGTTTCGATTGCCTTGGCCTCGGTGAGGCCGACAGACGCGACCTCTGGGTCGCAGTAGGTCACGCGCGGGATGTTCGACTCGATGATGGGCTGGGGGTTGAGTCCGGCGATCTGCTCGGCTACAAAAATGCCTTGCGCGAAACCGCGGTGTGCTAGCTGTAGCCCGGGGACGATGTCGCCCACCGCGTAAATGTTGGCGACGCCAGTGTGCAGCCGCTCGTCAGTGAGGACAAAGCCCCGGTCCATCCGCAGGCCCTGGTCTTCGTAGCCCAGGTTCGCGGTTCGGGGCCCGCGGCCCACTGCGACCAACAGGATCTCCGCTTCGATCACGGTCCCGTCCTCGAGGGTCACTTTGACGCCGTCGTCGTTCTGCTCGACTCCCTGGAACTTCACGCCAGTGGTGAAGTTGATCTTACGCTTGCGGAATTGACGCTCGAGGGCCTTCGACAGCGCTTCGTCCTCGTTGGGGATCAGGTGCGGAAGACCCTCGACGATGCTGACCTCGGATCCAAACGACTTCCACACCGACGCGAATTCAACGCCGATAACGCCGCCGCCAAGCACGATCACGGACTGGGGCACCACATCGAGCTCGAGAGCCTGGTCAGACGTCATCACACGCCCGCCAATCTCGAGGCCCGGGAGCGAACGGGCGTAGGAACCCGACGCGAGAACGATGTTTTTGCCGGTGTATCGCTCGCCGCGAACCTCGACCGTGTCGGGACCAACCAGCGTGCCGTGGCCGTCGATCACATGGACCTTGCGGCTCTTAATGAGCCCCTGGAGACCTTTATACAGGCGGTCAACGACCCCCTGCTTATAGGAGTTCACCGCAGTCATGTCGATGCTCTCAAGGGTGGTGTTCACGCCAAACTTGGAGCCCTCGCGGGCGTTATCCGCGAGTTCGGCGGCGTGCAGGAGTGCCTTGGTGGGGATACAGCCGTTGTGCAGGCACGTACCGCCTAACTTGGACTCTTCAACAAGTCCAACAGTGAGGCCCAACTGGGCTGCGCGCAGGGCGGCGGCGTATCCGCCGCTTCCGGCGCCGAGGATCAGGACATCAAACGAGCTTGGGGTGGACTCGGTCACAGTGAATATCTCCTTGTAAGGAAGTCGGTTGTCTCCATCTTGCCACTCGAAACGGCACACGCGAACCGCAAAGCGTGACTAACCTGGGCACATGGGCATCTTCTCGCGCAAGTCAGGGTCGAAGTCGTCATCCAAGGCGACAGGAACGACTTCCAAGGACGCACAGGCGGCCACGGTCACTCACCTCAAGACCTTTATTGCAGGCCATCCTGGGTGTGAGGCGTACATCGAGCCTCCTACCCGGGTGACACAGACCACGATGGTGGTCGTCGCGGACACAGGGGAGTGGACGCGGCGAAAAGTGCCCGACCCCGTCGCCGCGAGGAAGCTTGCGACGCAACTGGGGGTGGCCGCGTTCGACGTCAACCTGTCCGGCTATCCGTCCCGCATGCGCGAGTGGAACGAGACGCATCACAAGGGCCTTTAGCCGCTCAAACAATGTAGTACGCGCTGCGAATGCGAACGCCCGCCGCAGCATCGGCTGAAGCGGGCGTCGCCGCAGACTCAAGGAAAATTTAGGCGTTAGCGCGCGTCTCCAAGAACTGGAGCAACGTCCGGACGCCGGCGCCGGTGCCACCCGCGGGAGTAAATCCGTACGGCGCTTCCTCGTTGTAGGCAGGGCGCGCGATGTCCAGGTGAGCCCACTGCGCGCCGCCCACAAACTGCTGCAGAAACACTCCCGCTGACAGCATCCCGCCGGCTGGTCCAGCAATGTTCTGCAAGTCAGCAACCTTCGAGTCGAGTTGCTTGAGCAGGTGTTGGGGAAGCGGCATCGGCCACATGGGCTCGGCCACGGCATCGGCCGCCGCGATCACCTCGGCACGAATCTCATCGACACCCATGACGCCCGATGTCTGGGTGCCGAGCGCGACTCCCTGAGCGCCGGTGAGGGTCGCGATGTCGAGCACCACGTCTGGGTTTTCCTCGATCGCGCGAACCAAACCATCGGCCAGTACCAAGCGGCCCTCGGCATCCGTGTTCAGCACCTCGACAGTTTTTCCGCCGTAGATGCGGATCACGTCCGAGGGGCGCTGCGCTGTCCCGGAGGGCATGTTCTCAGCGAGGCATAGCCACCCCACTACGCCTATCTGCAGGTTGGCGCGCGCCGCGCCGAGCACGGTGTGCATGACGGCGGCAGCACCTGCCATGTCTGTCTTCATGGTCTCCATCGACTTCGGCGGCTTCAGCGAGAGACCACCCGAGTCGAACGTGATCCCCTTACCCACGAGTGCGACTGTTTGCTTGGCGCCGTCCGGCTTCCATTCGAGGCGCACCAGGCGTGGCAGGCGGGTTGACCCCATCCCGACGCCGAGAATCCCCCCAAAGCCCTCGTCCGCGAGTCGTTGGACGTCGAAGACTGTCGCCTCGACACCCATCGCCTGTGCGAAGCCCTCGGCGATCTCCGCGAAGGAGGCGGGAAACAGATCTAGCGGGGGAGTGTTGACCAGGTCGCGTGTGCCGACGACCGCACCGGCGACGATGCGTCCACGTTCAAGCGCGGACTCGCTCGCGCCCGCCATCAGCCATGAGGTACCCGAGTCCTCGTCGGTCGCGTCCTCATCGAACGCGACGTCGGACTTGTAGTCCGTGAAACGGTAAGCGCCCATGAGCGCACCCGCAGCGAGGGCAGCGGTGCCGTGGTCGTCCGCCTCGATCGCGATTACCACCGATGCGGGGTCCTTACCGCATTCGCGAGCGGCGCTGCCAGCAGCGAGACGTAAATCGGCCGTGGAGCCGTCACCGAGTCCCACGAGCACCACGCGCTGGGCGGCCAAACCCATGCCGGGTAGCACCGTGGTGGCCCCCACGGCGCCGGACGGCTCTAGTTTGGCGGCGAGGGCGCTGAGCGCCGCGAGCGCGTCGTCGTCCAACTGTCCGTGGGGTGAGATTGCTCCGTCCTCCGTCACGCCCAGGATCAGGGCGTCCGCAGTGAGCGTCGATAGGTTGTCGCTTGTGGCGTGTATTGAAGTCATGAATTGAGCCTAATGCCCGCTAGGTTGGTGGCGTGTACTCGTCCTTGTATCACCACGTCATTTCTCGACTTGACGCCGAGCGCGCGCACCGCCTAGGCGTGAACGCATTTCGCTACGGCTACGTGGGGTTCCGTGTAGCGCGAGCCGTAGGCGTCATCCCTGCACCGAACCCTGACGGCGCCGTCACTGCGATGGGGATAAAGTTCCCCGCTCCGCTGGGGCTCGCCGCAGGCATGGACAAGAACGGCGAATCGGTGCGGGGGCTCGCGGCGGCCGGGTTTGGCTTCGTCGAAGTTGGTACGGTGACCGCGCAGGGACAGCCCGGCAATCCCAGGCCTCGGTCCTGGCGCGAACTCGAAGTGCGTGGACTGCGCAATCAGATGGGCTTTAATAACGAGGGCGCCGATGCCGTGGCAGCGCGACTCGCCGTGATGCGGGCCTCTCGCGAGGGCGCCAAGCTTGTGATGGGCGTAAACATCGGAAAGACCAAGACGACCCCTGCGGCCGATGCGGCACAGGACTACGCGTACTCGGCGCGCGTCCTCGCCCCCTACGCGGATTATTTGGTGGTCAATGTGAGCTCCCCCAACACGCCGGGGCTGCGGGACCTCCAGTCGGCAGAGGCGCTGCGCCCCATTCTGACGGCCGTGCGAGCCGCCATCGTGGAAGCAGGTTCTCGAGTGCCGCTACTGGTCAAGATAGCTCCGGACCTAGCCAATGACGACGTTGACGCGGTGGCTGACCTCGCTCTGGAGCTCGGGCTCGACGGCATTGTCGCGACAAATACGACCATCGCTCACGACTTTGGTCCGGGCGGGCTGTCCGGGCCGCCAGTGCGCGCGCGGGCGATCGAGGTCGTGGCACGGCTACGTGGGCGCGTGGGCGCGGACATGGTCATCATCGGAGTGGGCGGCATCGACTCCGTCGACGACGCTCGGTCCATGCTCACAGCGGGGGCGACGCTGTTGCAGAGTTACACGGGTTTTGTGTATAACGGCCCGCGGTGGGTGGCGCGCCTGAACGCGGAACTCACCCGGTAGAGACGCTGCGCCTGCGCGGTACAAGTTAATCTTGTGCCCATGACCCGTCGTCCCACCGAGCTCGCACCGCTGCGCATGCTCGTCGCGGTGCACGAGTATGGCTCGCTGAGCGCCGCAGCGGACGTACTTGGGGTCTCGCAGCAGGGTGTCTCCGCCAGAATGCGCGCGCTGGAGACTCAGTGGGACCTCAGCCTGTTCGAGCGTTCTACCCGCGGAACATCGCTGACCCCTGAGGGCGTCCTGATCGCCCAGTGGGCGCACGACCTGCTCACGCGATCGGCTTCATTCGACGCCGCGGTGGATGCCCTCAAAAAGGATGCCGCATCGCACCTGCGCGTCGCGGCGAGCCTGACCGTTGCCGAACATCTCATGCCGCTATGGCTGACGCGATTCGCGGCGACCGGGGACGCGCCACGGCTCGAGCTGACAGCGGCCAACAGCGCTACGGTCATCGCCGGAGTGCGGGACGGCAGTCAGGACATCGGTTTCATCGAGACGCCGGACGTGCCGAGCGACCTGGATTCGGTCATGGTGGCCAGCGACGAACTTGTGGTGGTGGTGGGGAACACGCACCCTTGGGCCTCACGTGAATCCGTCACCGTCAAGGAGTTGGCAGCGACTCCGCTGATCAGCCGTGAGCGTGGCTCGGGAACGCGCACCACGCTGGAGAGGCGGGTCCGCCTAACTGTCGCGGGACTCACGATTACTGAGCCAGCGGCGGAGCTACCCACGGCGCTCGCGATCCGATCAACAGTGATGGCCGGTGGGGGAGTAGCGGTGCTGAGCTCACTCGCGGTGCAAGATGACCTTGCAGCCGCCCGTCTCACAAGGGTGCAGACGGAGGACGTCAGCTTCCCTCGGCCCATCTTCGCCGTGTGGGATCCTCGCACTCCGCGCCAGAACGCCGTCAGCCGCCTGCTGGTCGTGGCGAGAGCGGGCACCTATGCATCGGGCGCAGGCGATCACGTCAGTGCGGGTTATTAGCCCAAAAAAACACTTTGAAAATCGGGAACAACTGCCGCCGATCACCCGTTGAACAAGCGTGCGTACCTGCCAGACGTACAAGCATTGTGTTCTCCTTTGAAGCAACAAACAAGGGGCCCGCGTCCCTCATTGGTCGCGGGCCCCTTCTTTGTTGACACAGGAGGTCTGTCGATTTTTAGACAGGCCTCGTCTGCGGACTAGTCTGTGCCGTCATGCCTGAGTCGCGCACCACGGCGTCGCCCAGCGCATCGTCGATACGAGTCATCAGCTCGGCAGGGATGGTGACCCCGGATGCCTTCGCATTCTCATAGACCTGCTCGGGGCGGGATGCACCAATGATTGCGGCGGCCACGTTCGAGTTTTGCAATACCCATGCGACGGCGAGTTGCGCCATCGAAAGGTCCAATTCCTGAGCGATTGGCTGCAACTTCTGCACCCGCGTCAGCAACTCGTCGTTACCTAGGAAGCGGCTGATCATGTCCTTGCCGCCCTTATCGTCAGTACCACGCGAGCCTTCGGGGGCTGGCTCGCCCGGCTTGTACTTGCCAGTCAGAACTCCTTGTGCCACGGGAGACCACACGATCTGTGACAGACCGGCCTCCTCGGAAGCTGGCACTACCTCGTCCTCGATGACACGCCACAACATCGAGTACTGCGGCTGGCTAGAAATAAGCTGAATGTTGAGTTCCTTCGCGAGTTTTGCTCCGGCCAGGATTTGCTCGCCGGTCCACTCGCTGACGCCGATGTAAAGCGCCTTGCCGTGGCGAACCACGTCCGCAAAAGCGGTCATTGTCTCCTCTAGCGGAGTCTCAGTGTCGTAACGGTGCGCCTGGTAAAGATCCACGTAGTCAGTCTGCAACCGTGTCAGCGAACCGTCGATCGACTCCATGATGTGCTTGCGCGACAGCCCCGTGTCGTTGGGTCCCTTGGGACCGGTGGGCCAGTAGACCTTGGTAAAGATCTCTAGCCCCGAGCGGCGTTCGCCCTTGAGGATGTCGCCGAGTACGGTCTCCGCGCCGGTGTTGGCGTAGACGTCAGCGGTGTCAAAGGACGTGATTCCGACGTCTAACGCCGCTTTCACGCAGGCAGCCGCCTGCTCGTTGGCAACCTGAGACGCATGCGTCAACCAGTTGCCGTAAGTGAGCTCCGTAATTTTCAGGCCGGAGTTGCCTAGGTATCGGTATGCTGTCATAAAGCCACCTTAACCAGCAATCACGTGGCAACAGCGTGCCGGAACTACGCGCTCAGTGAAACGGCTATTCCGTATATGTCGGGTCCACAGGGGTCCACACGGGTCGACACCTGTCGACACCCGCTGTCCGGCGTCAGACGGGAAACTCTTTGCGCTTCACCTTGGGGCGCGGCACACGGAATCTCCGCAGGTTGAAGTGACGCGAGATGACGTAGAAACCCCATCCACGCGGAAGTTTTCCCTCGCCGAACTTCGCGATGAAGTGCTTCTTGAGCCGGCGCGTCATGAGGAAAGTATCCACAGCCGCGGCGAGCACGAACACGTAAAAGATGAGGATGATCGCGCCACCGATTTGCAGCGTGTTCAGGAACAGCGAACCGATCACAAAGACTATCGACAGGGGCAGAAGGAATTCACCAAGAGACGTGCGCGCGTCCACATAGTCCCTAAGAAAGCGACGCTCCGGTCCGCGGTGCTCGGGTGGCATGTTTCGCTCGTCCCCGTTGCGCATCGCCTGGTATTGCGTTTCGCGCTCCGCGCGCACCTTGGCCTTACGCTCCTTATTGCCCGCATTGGCGTCAATGACGAGGCCACGCTGGTTCTTGGCTTCCTGCGCCTTGCGTGTGGGGGTGGCACGGCCCTTCTTCACTGCGGCGTAGTCGGCGTCAATACTTGACTCGGCCGGAGTGATCGTTGGCTCTGCGGGCTCGGGGATGGACTTGTCGGACTTTTTACTCATTATTTCCCTAAAACGTTGTGCACCTATGGGCGCTTGGGCGGAAGTGTTAGTCCTTGCTTGCGTCTTTGGCTGGCAAGGCGAGCATGCGTTCTAGCGCGACCTTAGCCTGCTCCTGCGTCTGCGGGTCCACCGAGACGCGATTGGGCACCTCGCCTGCGACCAGCGACTCAAGGGCCCACACGAGATGCGGCAAGTCGATGCGATTCATGGTGGAGCAGAAGCACACCGTGTCCTCGAGGAACATGATCTGCTTATCCGGGTGCGCGTGTGCGAGCCGGCGCACCAGGTTCAACTCGGTGCCGATCACCCACGCTGAGCCTGGCTCGGCCGCGTTGAGGGTGTTGATGATGAACTCGGTGGAACCCACGTAGTCGGCGCTTGTCACCACTTCGTGGGTGCACTCGGGGTGGACCAGCACGTTAATGCCGGGTACCTGCGCGCGAGCCGCGTCGACGTTGACCTTGCGGAAACGTCCGTGCACCGAGCAGTGACCCTTCCACAGGATCACGCGCGCCGCCGCGAGCTCGTCCTCGGTGTTACCTCCCAGCGGCTTGCGGGGATCGTAAACTACGCAGTCCTCGAGGCTCAGGCCCAGCTGAAGCACCGCGGTGTTACGGCCCAAGTGTTGGTCGGGCATGAAGAGCACCTTGCCGGTGCCGTCCACCCCGCCCACCCGATCAAACGCCCAGCGCATCGCGACTTCGGCGTTTGAGGAAGTGCAGACCACTCCGCCGTTGCGGCCACAGAATGCCTTGATTGCCGCGGTGGAGTTCATGTACGTGACAGGTATGGTGACGTCGCCAAAACCGGCCTCAGCCAGTTGCTCCCAAGCGTCCTCGACCTGATTGATGTTCGCCATGTCGGCCATTGAGCAGCCGGCTGCCATATCCGGCAAGATCACTGCCTGAGACGCGTCCGTGAGTACGTCTGCGCTCTCCGCCATAAAGTGGACGCCGCAGAACACGATGAACTCCGCCGCGGGACGCGCCGCCGCGTCGCGGGCCAGTTTGAAGGAGTCGCCGGTGACGTCCGCGAACTGAATGACCTCGTCGCGTTGGTAGTGGTGGCCCAAGATGAACACCCGTTCGCCAAGCGACTCCTTTGCGGCGGTCGCTCTACGGACCAGATCCGGGTCCGATGGCTCGGGTAAGTCCCCGGGGCAGTCCACGCCTCGCTCGGACATGTCATCGCGGCGACCTCCTAGCAACAGCAAGGCGGGCGATTCGGACGGTTCTGTGAACGTCGAGGTCATCTGTCCATTGTGACACGGTCCGCAGTGCACACTAGTGTCCATGCGAGTAGTGATGGTGTGCCAGGAGTGGGACGCCTTAGGACCCTCGCCGATCTCCGCCGATTCGGCTTGTGACATCGCGGTGGGTGCGTGGCGAGCCACGTCGCCCCACGTTGATGTTCAGGGCTTCGCGATTGGAGACGGCGGGCCTAGGTCGGCCGATGCCGTGGCAGGTTCCCGCAGCCGGGTGGGCGGCGCGGAGGTGGTCGTGTTGAGCTCGCCTGATGACTCGCGCTCGGCCGTGCCAGTGCTTATGGTCGCGCCGCGCGCAGGTGCCGGGCGCTGGAATCCCACTGACCTGACGTCCGGACTGATGGGGCTTGCCGCATCGGCCCGGAGCGAGAAACGCCGTCAGACCGTGGTCGTGCCGGTAGGAAGTACAGACTGCGCGGGGGACGCGTCCGAGCTATGGGGCGCTGGTGGTTCTCAGGCAGAGAGCGCCAGCGCGATGCGCTCCTTGCTCTCTGTGCTCGACATCGTGGTGTTAACGACCACGGACCACCCACTCCTAGGTTTCCACGGCATGAGTTCGGCTCTACGCGAAGGCCGTGAAGCCGACGAGGCGGTATCGATCGCCGCGCAGGCCCAAGAGGAGCGTTGGATGTCGATCGCGAGAGTGGTTGACGCCCAGATCTCGCGGCCCATGCTCGTGGGCTCATCGCGGCTGTCGGACCAAAGTGGAACCGGCGCTGGGTCGGGCCTTGCCTATTGTCTTGCCGCGGTGGGCGCCCGAATCGTGACCGATGCTGCGGGCTACCTCGCCCAGGCGGCCGGGGTGACGAGCAGTATCGATGGCGACGTGGCGGTAGCGGTGGCACTATCACCCACGCTCACCCCTTCCACGCTCGACCACGGACTCGCTAGCTCCCTGGCGCGCGCCGCATCGGCCGCCGCAGTGCCCGTCGTCGCCGTAGCTCCAGAGGTCCACGTCGGGAAGCGCGACCTCATGGCGGCGGGGGTAGCCGCGGCCTACGACGCGGGGCACGGCACCGAGGCCCTCAGTGCGCAAATTCGACGCGTCGCGCAGACGTGGACGCCGCGCAAGTGAGCCTGGTGTCGCGCTCTTGAGAAGAGCCACCACACACGCAAACGCGCCCTTCTTGACCGCTTAGTCCTCAATTCCAGCGGATTGCTTGGAATTTCCGCAACACGGCGTACGCTATTACTTACAGACCAAGAGATAAGGAGCGGCATATGACTGATACCGCGACTAAGACCGCCACGCATGGAGTGGTTATTACCGATGCCGCCGCCGGCAAAGTGAAGAGCCTGTTGGAGCAGGAAGGTCGCGGAGACCTAAATCTGCGCCTTGCGGTGCAGCCTGGTGGTTGCTCCGGCCTGATTTATCAACTCTACTTCGACGAGCGCACGCTCGACGGCGACGTCCGCATGGACTTTGACGGCGTAGGAGTTGTCGTCGACAAGATGTCGGTGCCGTACCTCGACGGTGCGACCATCGACTTTGCCGACACGATCGAGAAGCAGGGCTTCACGATAGACAACCCCAACGCAGCGAGTTCCTGTGCGTGTGGAGACTCCTTCAGTTAAGCGCAGCGTTCCTCAACGCGGAACGGGCGGTACGGGCCATCAACAGCCCTGCCGCCCGTTTTTCTGTTGAGGGGCACCTTTGGTCTAAGTGCCTCACGAGCCGTAGACCCCCATCTCCGACTTCACGTCGGCGATGACCGTTGGTAGCAAGCCGATGAAGCGGCGGATGTCTTCCTCTCCAACTCCGGGGTGGAGTCCGATCCGCAGGTTCCCGTGCGTGAGGGCGCCCATCACCTCAAGCACCCGGCTTGGCTCAAAGTTGGCTTTTCCGCACGCGGAACCCGAGCCCACGGCGATTCCAGCGCGGTCAAGGCGGGTGACGAGTGGCTCACCGTCCAGATAGAGGAACGCGGCCGTCAGCACGTGGGGCAGTCTTTCGAGGGGGTCACCAATGACGGCGACGTCCGTGAGTTCGCCGATTGCCGCACGGATCTGGTCGATGTACCCGCTCAGGCGCGAAGCCGTCCGCTCGCGCTCCTCGACGCGCTCCTGCAGCGCCACGGCCGCCGCGAGGGCGAGCGGCACAGAGATCCCTCCAGGGGCCCAGGGGTCACCTTCGGGCCAGGCCTGCAGCCAACGAGTCTGCGGTCGCAGCGCGATCACGCCAATCCCGCCGGGACCGCCCCAGTCCGCGGGGTTCGCCACCAGTGCATCCCAGTATTCGGGGGAGTCAATATGACCGATGCTCGCAGTGGCATCCACCACGAGTGGCACAGAGTTTGCCGCGGTGATCGCAGAGACGTCTGCTAGCCGCTGCACGGTGCCGACCTCGTGGTTGGCGTGCTGCACTGCGGCCACGGCAGTCGCCGGGTCGCTCGTGAATGCGCCAAACGACTCAAGATCGAGGTGGCCCACGGCATCGACGGACACCAGGTCAACTGCATCGTGCGCGAGGTAGTGCGCCGCGTCCAGCAACGCGTCGCGTTCGATGGCGGAGGCGACGACGCGGTTGCGTCCCCGACGTGCCGCGCAGATTCCCGACAGGACCCGCTCAAAGCCGAGGCTCACTGACGGCGTGAAGTGCACGTATTCGGCTTGGGTGCCGACGACGTCCGCGATCGCACCGCGCGCGCCGTCGACCAACGCGCGGGCGCGCCGTGACTCTGCGTGGAGACGATTGGGATCTGCCCAGCCGTCGACAAATCCGGCGCGAAGTGCATCTGCCACGCGTGGCGTCAACGGGGCGGATCCGCTTGCATCGAGAAAGATGCGGGTGGCTGACATGCCCTCACGATATCGCGCGCTAGACTAGCCCGGTGCCCAAAGTAACCCGCCCAAGATCACTCCGTTACGCCCTTGGCGCCACCGGTGCGGTAGCAGTGATGCTCCTGCTCTCAGGTTGCGTAGAGGGGATTGAGAACGGTGCGCTGCCAAGCACTCCGGACATCACTAACCAGACCGGCCGCATCATCACGCTGTGGAACGGGGCGTGGATAGCGGCGCTCGCCGTAGGCGTGCTGACGTGGGGCCTGATTCTGTGGTGCGTCGCCGTCTATCGCAAGCGCAAGGGTGACTCCAAGCTACCGTTGCAGACTCGCGCGAATGTGCCGCTCGAGCTCATGTACGTTGCGCTGCCACTCCTGATGGTCGGAGTGCTTTTCAAGTTCACCGCACAGGACGTTAGCGCGATTCGCGACATGTCTGCGACCCCCGATGTCACCATTCAGGTGATCGGCAAGCAGTGGAGCTGGGACTTTAACTACGTCGATGATGATGTCTACTCCGCTGGAGTACAGGCGACGCTGACGGGCGAACCGGGTGTCAGGGAGACGCTCCCCACTCTCTACCTGCCGGTAGACGAGAGGGTTGAATTCATCCTCAATTCGCGCGATGTCATCCACTCGTTCTGGATCCCGGCGTTCCTCTACAAGGAGGACCTGGTGCCCGGCCGCACCAACAGTTTCCAAGTGATTCCCACCCAGACGGGGACGTATAAGGGCAAGTGTGCCGAGCTCTGCGGTGAATATCACGCATCGATGCTTTTCAACGTTAAGGTCGTCAGTCGCGACGAGTACGACGCACACATGCAAAAGCTACGAGACGAAGGCTACGAAGGCCAGATAGGCCTGGAATACAGCCGTGACCAGGTCGTTAAGATGACCCAGGACCACGAGGAGACCAACGCATAATGGCGACCGACATCGTTGAGGCCGCGGACGCCGCGTCCGTACCGGCCCCTGACCACCAGGCTCGCATGAGCAAAGGTCGCCTGGTGATTAAGTGGATCACCTCCACTGACCACAAGACCATCGGCTACATGTACCTGGCCACGTCTTTTATCTTCTTCTGCATCGGCGGCATCATGGCGCTGATCATCCGAGCTGAGTTGTTCGAACCGGGTATGCAGATTGTGCAGTCGGCTGAGCAGTACAACCAGCTCTTCACCATGCACGGCACCATCATGCTGTTGCTGTTCGCCACCCCGCTCTTCGCGGGCTTCGCCAACGTGATCATGCCGCTACAAATCGGTGCGCCCGACGTAGCTTTCCCGCGAGTGAACATGTTCGCGTACTGGCTTTACCTCTTTGGCGGCCTGATCGCGTCGGCAGGTTTCTTCACCCCCCAGGGTGCTGCGGCCTTCGGATGGTTCGCGTACGCGCCGTTGAGCAACGCGGTGTACTCACCGGGCGCCGGCGGCGACCTATGGGTCTTCGGACTTGCTCTGGCAGGGTTCGGTACCATCCTGGGTGCGGTGAACTTCATCACTACTATCGTGACGATGCGCGCCCCTGGTATGACGATGTTCCGCATGCCGATCTTCACCTGGAACATCCTGGTGACCTCCATGCTCGTGCTGATCGCGTTCCCGCCGTTGGCATCCGCACTCCTCGCGCTTGGTTCCGACAGGCGGTTGGGATCGCAGGTTTTCAACCCGGACAACGGCGGCGCGATCCTGTGGCAGCACCTATTTTGGTTCTTCGGTCACCCGGAGGTCTACATCATCGCCTTACCGTTCTTCGGGATCGTGACGGAGATCCTGCCAGTGTTCTCCCGAAAGCCCCTGTTCGGATATCACGGCCTTGTTTTTGCAACGATCTCGATCGGCGCACTGTCGGTGACCGTGTGGGCGCACCACATGTACGTCACTGGCGCCGTGCTGTTGCCGTTCTTTGCCTTCATGTCAATGTTGATTGCGGTTCCGACAGGCGTGAAGTTCTTTAACTGGATAGGAACAATGTGGAGAGGAAAACTCTCCTTCGAGACGCCGATGCTGTGGACGATCGGCTTCCTCATCACGTTCCTCTTTGGTGGACTTACCGGCGTCATCATCGCGTCGCCCCCCCTCGACTTCCAGGTGTCGGACTCCTATTTCATCGTTGCTCACTTCCACTACGTGGTGTTTGGAACAGTGGTGTTCGCGATGTTCGCTGGCTTCTACTTCTGGTGGCCCAAGTTCACCGGCAAGATGCTCAACGAGCGCCTCGGCAAGTTGCACTTCTGGCTACTCTTAATCGGCTTCCACACCACGTTCCTCATCCAGCACTGGCTCGGAGTGCAGGGGATGGCCCGCCGCTACGTCGACTACCTGCCTGAGGACGGCTTCACCGGAATGAACCAGATTTCCACTGTAGGAGCGTTCATCCTGGCGATTTCCACGCTGCCGTTCCTCTGGAACGTTTACCGCACGGCGAAGCACGCACCCTTGGTCACCGTCGACGACCCCTGGGGCTTCGGTTGCTCGCTCGAGTGGGCAACCTCTTGCCCACCGCCGCGGCACAACTTTACGTCTATTCCGCGTATCCGTTCCGAGAGGCCCGCATTCGACCTCCACCACCCGGAGGCTGCCGCTATTGACCATTATCAGGCGGAACGCGACCACGCCGACCACGCCTCAGTGAGTTAGGGCTGATAGATCATGAACATCGAATCAAACATCTTCAACGTCCCAGCTCTGTTCTTCTTTGTTGTCGCGACGCTGTACGGCATTTTTAACGGCTTCACCGAGTGGGTGGGGTTCGTCACGTTGCTGCTGACCGGCGGCCTCTCCCTCATGATCGGTGTCTACTTCCGGATGCTCAACAAGCGTCACGGGACCAGGCCGGAGGACCGCAAGGACAGCGAGATCTCCGACCTTCCGGGCGAGCAGGGCGTGTTCGCGCCGTGGAGCTGGTGGCCACTAGTGCTCGCCTCGTCGGCCGCGCTGGGGTTCGTCGCGCTGGCGGTCGGTTGGTGGATACTGGTGCCCGCCGTTGGCGTGTTCGTCATCGGAATCATTGGCTGGGTATTCGAGTTCTCCCGCGGACAGCACGCGCACTAATCAAGTCTGATGGCGAAATGGCTGGCACCCACATCGGGTGGCGGCCATTGCGCTTTGTAGCCATGGCGAGCGGTTCAACGCGGCGTTACCGAGTGAACTATCAGATTGCTCAAAGGGAGGTATAGCACCTGAGCGTCCGCACGAGCTGCTGGGTGCTCCTCGGGAGCCTACTATGGGTGCTCCTGGTGCTTCCCAAAGCGTCTGCCTATTTGCTCCGTGGTAGCGTGTTCGCGCGCCTCTCTGGGGGCGGTCGTGGCCATCGTCTTTGCATGGCTGGTGAGAGTGGGAAGCACGGGCTGACGGATGAACACCAAGCCCGAGAGGCCTGAGGCCTCAACAGGGGTCGTCGCCGAAGCCTAACCTACGGCGTCGACATTACCTAGAGCTTTGTAGCCGAGCCCGGGGCAGCAGTGAGGGCCGGCTCCTTTCGGAACCGGCCCTCACTCAATGCTGGGAGGGGCGCCGCTCAGGCGATGAGCCCGGCACCTTGGGTACGCGCGGTGGCAAACCGGGACTGTACGTTGGCCCAGTCGACGACGTTCCACCATGCGTTGACGTAGTCGGCCTTCACGTTGCGGTACTGCAGGTAGAACGCGTGCTCCCACATGTCGAGCATCAGCAACGGCACTACGCCGATTGGCAGGTTGCCCTGCTGGTCGTAGAGCTGCACGATGATCAGCTTCTCGCCGAGGGTGTCCCACGCAAGAATCGACCATCCGGAGCCCTGGATCGTCATGGCGGTCGTGGTGAAGTGACCCCTGAAGCCGTCAAATGAACCAAAGTGGTCATCAATAGCGGCGGAAAGGTCGCCCACTGGCTTATCCCCACCATCGGGAGACATATTTGTCCAAAATACCGAGTGGTTGATGTGGCCACCGAGGTTGAACGCCAGGTTCTTTTCGAGCATCGGGATGGTGGCGAAGTTCTCGGAGCTTCGGGCCTCTGCCATCTTCTCGAGTGCAGTGTTGGCGCCTGCGACGTAGGCCGCGTGGTGCTTGCTGTGGTGCAGCTCCATGATTTCGCCCGAGATATGCGGGTCGAGTGCACCGTAGTCGTAGGAAAGATCTGGAAGGCTGTAGTCGCCCATTGAGTCTCCTTAGTTCAGGTCCAGCCGGTTCCGACTGGAGCATTTCGGGGAACCCCTCAAGCGTAGCCGCGAGCGACCAAAACCGCATATCGCTTCGCGGGACGGTGCCCACCTACTGGGGTCCTACCTGGTCAAACGCTGATGGCCCGCCCAAGATTCCCTGGGGCGGGCCATCAGCGTTTGACCGGCCTAATGGTGGTGCTTCGCGTCTTCCAGTTCCGCGGGAGTCACGGGGGACACCCGGTCCTCGTAGTAGAAGCGCGATAGGAGGTGCTTGAACTTGTCCCACTTGTGGCCCTTTCGCTGCACACCACGATCGTTGAACTGAGGGGCAACCACGCTCGGCGCAATGTCGTCGTAGGACACGCGAATCCAGCGCGCCTGCTCATCGAGCGGCTTGTGAACCTCGATGTACTCGCCGTTCTCATGTCGGACTATGCGGCCTGTCTCGTTGCCGTGAAGAACCAACTCGCGGTCCTTACGTTGCAACCCAAGACACAGCCTCTTCGTCACCATGAACGCGACGACAGGCGCGACGAAGATGGCAACTCGCAACGAGAGGGTGATGTCGTTCAGCGACAACTGGAACAGCATGGCCATGATGTCGTTCATACTCTCGAGCACCATGACCAAGTAGAACGTGATGACGCCTACGCCGATTCCCGTGCGTACAGGGGCGTTGCGCGGTCGGTCCAGCACGTGCTTCTCGCCACGGTCTCCGGTAGCCCAGGCCTCGAACCATGGGTACAGCGCCATGAATCCAAAGAGCAGCGCCGGCATAATGACGCCCGGTACCAGCAGGTTCCACGAAATCGTGTAGCCGCCCACGAACCATTCAGACGGAATGCCAAACAGCTCGCCCGGCATGAGCCGTAGCGCACCATCGATGAATAGGATGTACCAGTCGGGCTGCGTACCCGCAGACACAGGGGAGGGGTCGTAAGGACCGTAGTTCCACACCGGGTTGATGGTGAAGAACGCGGCCATGAAAGCGATCACCCCAAACACCACGAAGAAGAAGCCACCTGCCTTAGCCGTGTACACGGGGAACAGCGGAAGGCCTACAACGTTCTTGTGGGTGCGCCCACCGCCCGGGTATTGCGTGTGCTTGTGCAGGAAGACTAGGAACAGGTGCAAGGCGATCAGGCCCAGTATTAGCCCCGGAACAATCAAGATGTGCGCGGTGAACATCCGGGGGATGAGGATTTCGCCGGGGAACTCGCCGCCAAACAGCCAGAACGAGATGTAGGCACCGATGATCGGAATCGACTTGAGGATGCCGTCAATGATCCGCAGTCCGTTGCCGGACAACACGTCGTCCGGCAACGAGTAGCCGGTGAAGCCCGCTGCAAGAGACATGATCATGAGGGTGAAGCCCACGAGCCAGTTAATCTCACGAGGCTTGCGGAACGCCCCAGTGAAGAAGATTCGAGCCATGTGCACCAGGATTGACGCAGTAAAGAGTAACGCCGCCCAGTGGTGGATCTGGCGCAGCAGTAGCCCGCCGGGGATATCGAAGGACGTTTGAAGTGTGGAGCGGAACGCTTCGGACATCTCGACGCCCCGCATCGACGCAAACGAGCCATCGTACGTCACCGGCGTCATGGAGGGGACGAAGTAAGCCGTCAGGAAGACCCCCGAGATCAGTAGCACTACGAATGAATAGAGCGCCACCTCTCCGAGCATGAAGGACCAGTGGTCGGGGAAGATCTTCCGTGCGAAGAACTTGACGAACCCTCCAATAGAGGTGCGCTCATCAAGATAGTTCGCGGTGCCTGCGGCAGCGTGGTCAATTTTGGTACCCATTAGTTGCCGACCGCCTCAGCGCTTGGGGATGAGCCAGGCGTCTTGAGCCGGTCCCAATAACTGGGGCCCACGGGCTCGTCGAAGTCACTCTGGGCGATGATATAACCCTCGTCGTCTACTGCGATGGGAAGCTGTGGCAGGGGACGCCGGGCCGGCCCAAAGATCACCTTTGCACCGTTGGCTACATCGAAAGTGGACTGGTGACATGGGCACAGCAGGTGGTGCGTCTGCTGTTCATACAGCGCGACGGGGCACCCGACGTGGGTGCAGACCTTGGAGAACGCGATGATGCCATCGAAGGACCAGTCCTCACGCCCGGGTTGGAGGTTCAGGTCGCGTGGGTCGAGGCGAACCATGAGCACGATGGCCTTAGCCTTCTCCTCGAGCTTGCCGTGCTCCAGTTCGTTGAGCCCCTCCGGGATCACGTGGAAGGCTGAGCCTATGGTGACGTCGGACGCCTTGATGAGTGTGCCTTCAGGGTCGCGGGCGAGCCGAGTGCCCTTCTTCCACATGGTGTGCCGGAGCGCGTTGACGTCCCAGTTGCCACCCATGTTTCCGATCTGCGGTACCAACAGCGCGAGCGGTGCCAGCAAAACCGCGGTGATAAGCGAACCCTTAAGCAGGCCGCGTCGACCGACGCCTTCCGGCGTAGCGCCTATTCCGGAGTCCTCGACTCCGTCCTTCAAATTCTGGATCGCTCCGGCGCGCGCCTCATCCGAGGAACGGAGCTCGTGACGTTCTTCCACCATGTCGTGGTCACGCATCAAGGTCTTGGCCCAGTGGATCGCCCCGAATCCGATGCCGAACAGCCCGAGCATCACTCCGATACCAATAGCCGTGTTCATCTGCATGATGGACGCGGTGTCGGTCGCAGACTGGTCGAGGCCAAAGTAAGCCCAGAGCGCGATGATGGTTCCGAGGATCGAGATCCCGAACATCGCTGCTACCTGGCGCTCGGCACGCTTAGCGGCCTTTGGGTCCTTGTCCGCGAGGCGCGGGCGGTGATACGGCAGACCCGGGTCTTCGAAGGACTCGGGTTCCGCTTTACCTTGGCGCTGATCTGACTGACTCATGAAGAACGTGCTCCTACCCACACGGTGCTGGCGATGATGAGGCCGATGCCGACGACCCATGCCCAGAATCCCTCGGCAACGGGGCCGATCGCTCCAAGCTTGAGGCCACCAGGGGACGGCTTACGCTGCTCCTCGAGGTACGAGATGATGTCACGCTTGCCCTTAGAGGAGATGTTGTCCTGGTTGAACACGGGCATCGACTGAGGTCCCGTGAGCATCGCCTCGTAAATGTGTGTGGGAGTCGTCTTCCCGAGTGACGGCGCGTACTTGCCCTGCGTGAGGGCGCCTCCACCACCGACAGATCCGTGGCACATCGCACAGTTGGTGCGGAACAACTCCATGCCGTTCGCGGCGTTTCCGAGTGAGCCATCCACCTGTTCCGCAGTCGGCACCATCGGGCCTGCCCCGAGCGACGCCACGTACGCGGCGAGAAGGTCGATTTGAGGCTGAGCGAACTGAGGCATCTTGGCACGGGCCTGGGTGCCAGACATCTGCATCGGCATGCGTCCTGAGCCAACCTGGAAGTCAACCGATGCCGCGCCTACCCCCACAAGGGAGGGGGCGATGTCTTCTTGGCCTTGGGCTTTCATACCGTGGCACGTGGCGCAGTTCGCGGCAAATAGCTTCTGTCCCTCAACCACATCGTTACCGGTTACTTGTGTGGCTGCCGTGGCGGGTGCACTCGTCGTGATCGCAGCGACGCCCGTGATGGCGGCCAAGAGCAACAGCACGAGCATGAGCGGTGCGGCCTTGTGGTAGCGCTTAGTAGCGAGCTTTTTCATCATCATTCCCTACTGAACCAGATAGATCACAGCGAACAGAGCGACCCACACTACGTCCACGAAGTGCCAGTAATACGACACCACGATGGTGGTGGTCGCCTCGTGATTTCCAAACTTGCGTGCGGCAAATGAACGCCCCAGTACGAACAGCATCGCGAGCAGTCCACCAAGTACGTGCAGACCGTGGAAGCCCGTGGTCAAATAAAACACGGAGCCATACGGGCTGGACGAGATGGTGATGCCCTCGGAGATAAGCTCTGAGTACTCGAAGACCTGGCCGCCGATGAAGACCGAGCCCATGATGAAGGTCAGCACGAACCACTCGTGCATTCCCCACTTCTTGACCTGCCAAATCGAGCCCGTCCGTCGGCGCTGGTAGCGCTCGGCGGCAAACACGCCCGCTTGGGCCGTGAAAGAAGACAGCACCAATACGGTGGTGTTGGCTATGGCGAATTTCACATTCAGGAGCTGGGTCTCGTCGGCCCACACTTCGGGCACCTGAGCCCGAAGCGTGAAGTACATCGCGAACAGGCCAGCGAAGAACATGAGTTCGGAGCTGAGCCACACGATGGTGCCGACGGCCACCTGATTAGGGCGCGTCGCGTGAATAGGTGACGGCGTGGTGGTGGCTTGGGACATGTTGTCCATTATTGCCTAGATAGAAGGCGTTGTGTGCCATCGACAGGCCCCGATGCGGGGCTCCTGGGTGTGCGCGCAGTGCGATTCGCGCAAGTCGTGCCAAAATGGGCGTCATGAGCGATGTGGCAAAGCATGGGGATAGAGCGGTGGACACCGCTGAGGCAAAGATCTTGATTTATTCGGACGACAGAAACGTTCGTGAAAAGGTGCGTTTCGCGGTGGGATCGACCACTCATGGCCGCGGCATTGCGTGGACGGAGTCTGCTACGCACGATGCGACTATCGGTCTGCTCGACTCGCGCAAGTTCGATCTGGTGATCTTGGACGGTGAGGCTGCGAAGTCGGGCGGAATGGGAATTTGCCGCCAGATGAAGCACGAATACTTTGATTGCCCTCCCGTCCTGCTGCTCGTGGGTCGTCCGGGCGACGCGTGGCTAGCCACGTGGTCCGAGGCCGATGCCGCGGTGGCTCACCCGTTGGATCCGTTCGTCGTGCGTGACGCTGTCGACGAGTTCTTCGCTCCCGCCGCCGCGTAAGTTCGCCAGCGAGCGCCTAGCGAGCCACCAGGCCGGATAAATTTTCTACCGACCCACGGAAGGGGCGAGTCATGGCATCCTGGAGCGAAATCTTGAGTCGGCTTGTTGACGGCCAGGACTTGGCAACAGCTGACACCCGTTGGATCATGGACCAGATCCTCAATGGGGAGGCGACGGCCGTCCCGATGGCCGCGTTCCTCGCCGGGTTGCGCGTCAAGGGGGAGACCCCCGCAGAGGTAGAGGGGCTAGTCGACGCGATGCTGGAGCACGCGGTGAAAATTTCGGTTCCCGTACGCTCGGTTGATCTAGTTGGCACGGGTGGGGACGGAGCGAATACCGTCAACATCACGACGATGGCGTCTCTGGTCGTCGCCGGCGCCGGCCTCACCGTGGTGAAGCATGGGAATCGTGCCGCGTCGTCGACCACAGGCAGTTCGGATGTGTTGTCGGAGCTTGGAATCAACCTTGCCGCTAGTCCCGAGCGGGTGGCGGAGCTCGCGACCGAGGTAGGAATTACCTTCTGTCCCGCCCCAGTCTTTCACTCGTCGATGCGTTACGTCGGGCCGATCAGGGCCGAACTCGGAATCGCCACCACCTTCAACATCCTCGGCCCGCTCACCAACCCCGCGCAGCCCGAGTCTTCAGCCATCGGGGCTTCCAGCCCCGTCCTTGCGCCGGTCATCGCAGGCGTGCTCGCACGTAAACGACGTAATGGACTGGTTTTTCGTGGCGGAGATGGGCTTGACGAACTAGCCGCGACGGCGCCATCGAGCGTGTGGGAGGTGCGGGATGGCCAGATTGACGAGTTCACGCTCAACGCTGTCACGCAGCTCGGCCTGCCCGCGATAGAGACGGCGGACCTCAAGGGGGGCGATGCGCAGTACAACGCCTCTGTGGTGCATCGGGTGATGGATGGTGATCAGGGTGCGGTGCGCGACACCGTCCTTCTCAACGCCGCCGCAGGGATCGTTGCTGACGCAACACTGCCAGGAACGGCCGACGGTGCCTTCGTGGATCGCATGCAAGTGGCGCTTGAATTGGCGCGTGAGGCCGTGGACTCGGGAGCGGCAGCGGACGTGCTGAGCCGCTGGACTGCGGCGAGCAACACCTAAAATACGTTCCCGCGCATCACATCGAGAACTAATTCGCGATCCGAGTGCCGGGCGCTGACCCAGGCGTGGTGTGGCCCCGCACTGGCGAGAGGTTGCGCCCATTCGCCCTCGATGTGCAACAGCCGGGTTCCCGGTTGCTCGAGCCAGCGCGCAATCAGTTCCTGTTCCTCGACCAGCAGCGGCGCCGTGGAAGGAGTTTCGCCCCAGGTGGACTGCAAGGCGTCGGCGGTGTCCCAAATCCCAGTGGCTGCGCGTGCACTCCCGGTGAGGCGACCGTTGACTACCGAGACCAGATCCCAGGAGTTTTCGGACCTGCGCGCAGCGACCATCCGTACGCGTCTCAGCGCCGCCAGTCGTTCGGTCCGCATGCCCGCCTCGACGATCGAACTCGCAGCGTCACGCAACTCGGCCGCGCGCTCGTACTCAAGCGACTGTGAAAACTGGGCCACACTCGCCGCGATCGCGGCGATCACTGGTGAGGGGTCATGTGAGATTGCCTCGCGGGCTGCGGCGATGACCGCGTCATAGCCGCTATCCGCTCCCGCGACGCACGGGGCGTCGCACGCCCCGAAGTCCTTGAGGAGGCAGGCACGAGCACCCGCTCGCGGAACGACGGTGAGCCGGGGGGAGCAGGTCCGGAGCCGCAGGGCGTGTTGCAGGGCCTCGAGCGCCCGCCGCGCATCGGCACCACCGCGCATTGGACCCAAGACTGTGCCCTTACCGTCCGCGGAGCGAGTGATGCTGAGCCGTGGGTAGCGCTCGTCGGTCAGGGTGAGCCACACCGTCCGCTCGGGACGGGCTGATCGCCTGTTATAGCGCGGCCGGTACTGGTTAATCATGCGCACTTCGACGACAGCGGCCTCGAGCCCCGTCGCGCATACGTGCGGCTCAACGCTGACCGCAAGCTCCAACATTTCACGAATTCTGCGCCGTTGCTCTCCGCGCGTGAAGTACGTTTTGACCCGCGACCGCAGGTTCCTGGAGGTGCCAACATACAGATGCTCGCCGCGCGGCCCCCGAAACACGTACACCCCCGGCTTAGCGGGAACGCCATCGGCCATGGTGGCCTTGCGGCGTAGTTGTTCGGGGACGGGATTGCGGAGGGCATCAAGATCCTCGCGGTGAGTGATACCCCACGCTGCCAGTCGTTCGAAAAGCCCGTGCATCACTTGGGCGGTGGCGCGCGCGTCCTCCAGAGCGCGGTGATTCGGCTCAACCGTCGAGCCGAAGATGCGCGCGAGGGTTGACAGCTTCTTGTTAGGCGCCTCTTCTTTAGTGGTTGCGCGACGCGCGAGCGTCAGCGTGTCCACCACCTCGTTGCCCGGCCACGCGTAGCCGTGCTCTCGACACGCCGCCTTCAGGAAACCGATGTCGAAGCGCGCGTTGTGCGCGACCAGGACTGCGTCGCCGACGAACTCGAGGAAGGCGGGCAACACGGCTTCAATACGTGGCGCGGCAACAACCATGACATCCGTGATGCCGGTAAGAGCGACGATGAACGGCGGAATGGGGCCGCCGGGGTCGACGAGCGTTTGAAACTCGCCCACGATCTCGCCACCGCGCGTTTTGACGGCACCGATCTCCGTGATCGCTGACGTAGCTGGTGAGCCGCCTGTGGTCTCGAGGTCGACCACTACGAAGGTTGTGGAGGACAGCGGCTCGCCAATGTCGTCGAAGCCCGGCTGGATGATGTCTCCCAGTTGATCCCTCACGGGTGCCGCGAGACCGCGGCGTAGGGCCGGCAGCGCCAGCGGTTGGGTGAAGGACGTGGTGCTCATACAACGAACCTACGTCACCCAACTGACACGGCTGTGGTGCAAATGTCAGAGGGCACTCTTATCGTGGGTTTCATGATTATTGATTGCGACACCTGCGAGGTGCGAGGCAAGGCGTGTGGCGACTGTATGGTGTCGTTCCTTAACGTTCCGGTTCGTGGAGGGGCGAGTGTCCCCATCACCGCTAGCGGGATCGTGATGGACGCGGACCAGGAGGCCGCTGTCGAGGCACTAGTTGCGGGAGGCCTCGTGCCGCCGCTACGACTAGTACCTGGTGTTGGAGCTGAACACGGGCACCCGGCCCGCGTGGTGGCAAGTCGTCGCGCCGGTTGAGAAAACTGGCCCGTCACTACTCCCTGGGCGACTCACTTCCTGAATAGACTCGCTCGACGGCGTCGGCATAGTCGACGAGCACTCTGTTCCGCTTGACCTTGAGCGAAGGTGTGAGCGTGCCATCCTCGACGGTGAAATCGGACTCCAGAACCTCAAAGTTTCGCACTGACTCCGCGCGCGATACGGCAGAGTTCGCGCGGTCGATTGCCTTGGCGATCCGTTCCCGTACCTTGGGGTCGCGCGCAGCTTCCGCCACCGTCATCGGCTCCATACCTTTGCCTTTTAGCCACCCGGGGAGGGCGAGTTCGTCGAGCGTGACGAGTGCTCCGATAAACGGGCGACCGTCACCGATCACGAGGCATTGGCTGACAAGAGGGTAGGCGCGTAGGCGGTCCTCGATCACTGCGGGGGCGACATTCTTGCCGCCCGCCGTCACGATGATCTCTTTCTTTCTTCCTGTGATCCTTAGGTAGCCGTCCGCGTCCGTTTCACCCAAGTCACCCGTCATGAACCAGCCATCGTTGAATGCAGCGGCCGTGGCATCGGGATTGTGGTGGTAGCCATCAAATAGTGTGTCGCCACGCAGCATGATCTCGCCGTCGTCCGCGATCACGCACTCCATACCGGGCAACGGAGGACCGACGGTGCCAATTTTCGGCTTTGCGGGCCGATCGACGTGGGAGGCGGAATTGGTCTCCGTGAGACCGTAACCCTCGAGCACTTTGAGACCGAGCCCGCGATAAAAGTGGCCGAGGCGCTGACCAAGCGGCGCAGAGCCGGAAACCGCCCAGGTGGCCCTACCCCCCATCAACGCCACGATCTTGCTCAGCACGAGCTTGTAGGCGATCGCATGGCGGACTTTGAGAGCGGGAGACGGCCCTCGGACGGTATCGAGTGCGACGGAGTAGTCGATCGCCTGCTTGGCAGCCCACCGAAAGACCTTGACCTTGCCGTCGACGGCAGCCTTCTGCTCCGCACTGGCATAGATCTTCTCAAACACCCGTGGCACAGCGAGCACCAATGTGGGTCTGAGACTGCCCATCATCTGTACCAACTGTGAAGGGTCGGGGCAGTAGCCGATCCGCATGCCAGAAGAAATCAGCAGTACCTGGATGAGGCGCGCCAGTGAATGCGCCAGAGTCAGGAACAGAACGGTGCTGCCGTCCTTCTGAAAAACCACCTCGCCGGCCATCTCTTGCATGCCACTGACTTGGCGCAGGTATGCGAAGTGCGAGAGCCGAACGCCCTTGGGCCGCCCCGTAGTACCCGACGTGTAGACGATGGTGGCCAGGTCGTGCTGTCCAGGCCCCTTTTTGCGGGCCTCGAGGTCCGCATCCGAGATACGGGCGCCGTCTGCAATAAGGGTAGTCATGATGCCGTGGTCAATCACGTACACGTCCGTGAGGGGCGACTCGGCGTCAGCGGCTATGTCTTCCGCAAGTGCCTGATGTTCTTCCGTCTCGACGAATAGCACCGAAACGTCCGCGTCGGAGGTGATCCAGTCAACCTGCGAGCGCGACGAGGTGTCGTAGATGGGGATGGGGATGGCACCGGCTGACCAGATTGCGAAATCGAGTACCGCCCACTCGTAGCGCGTGCGCGCCATGATGCCGACGCTCTGGTGTGGCTGCACGCCGTTGGCGATCAACCCCTTCGCAACGCTGTCGACAAAGGTGCGGAACTCGCGTCCCGTCAGATCAACCCACACGTTGTCAACCATGTGGCTGACGACCACGCGTTCTCCGTATCGCTCCCAGGCGGCGTTGACCTCAGCCACGATATTGTGCGCGTAGTCGGATTCGGTGTCCTTCGGCATTCACGGCTCCAGGGTCTTTGAGTAAGTACGGAAACGATACTCTTTCTGAGGATGAGTACGCGACCGGGGGAGAGGCTCACATATGCACGCTATCGGTGTTGACATCGGCGGCACAAAGATTGCCGTCGGGGTCGTGGACGACGAGGGCGTCATCGTTGCGAAGACGCGCCGCAGGACGCAGCCGCAGCACCCGGCGAGCATCGACGAGGCAATCGCCGATGCTGTGGGGGAACTGTCGCAGGACCACGAGTTTCGTTCGGTTGGGCTTGCGGCAGCGGGATTCGTGTCATCGGACCGCGCCCATGTGACCTTTGCCCCGAATATCGCTTGGCGTGAGTACCCGCTCGCGGAAAAGGTCGCGGAGCTCATCAATCTGCCCGATGTGACGGTAGTAGTAGAGAACGATGCGAACGCCGCGGGTTGGGCCGAATACAAGTTTGGTGTGGCTCGAGACGCCACAAACATGGTGATGCTGACAATCGGCACTGGTTTAGGTGCCGCGTTGGTGGTTGACGGGCACCTGGTCAGGGGTCAGTACGGGTTTGGCGCTGAACTTGGTCACTTCCGCGTCGTGCCAGGTGGGCACCCCTGTGGGTGCGGACTTCGTGGTTGTTGGGAGCAGTACGCGTCAGGTTCCGCTCTCGTCCGCGAGGCTCACCGGGCAGGCGTCGAACGGCCAGTACGCGCCGCCGCGCTGCTCGAGTTGGCTGGCGGCAACGCCGCGGCTATCTCTGGCCCGCACGTCACCAAAGCCGCGGTAGGCGGCGACGAGTTGGGAATCGAACTTCTCGCTGAACTTGGCTCGTGGATAGGGCAAGGTTGCGCATCGCTCGCCGCGGTCCTCGATCCTGCGATGTTTGTTGTGGGCGGCGGAGTCATCGCAGCGGGCGACCTCATGCTGGAGCCGGCCCGAGCATCGTACGCCGAAAATTTGCCCGCACGCGGGCATCGTCCCATTGCACCGATCGTCGCCGCCGCGATGGCGAATGACGCTGGTATCGTCGGCGCCGCCTCCTTAGCGCGCGAGGTGATGGGGGAGTAACCGGTAGCCTGATGGCTACGAGAGGACACGGATGTACTACGGGTTGTTTAGGCACGTGCTGTTGGGGCCAGGCCTCAAAACCTATTACCGACCCTGGGCGCTGGGCGTCGAAAACGTGCCTAGTTCCGGAGGCGCGATCCTCGCGTCCAACCATCTGTCGTTCTCCGATTCAGTGTTTCTCCCGCTCGTGCTCAAGCGCAAAGTGGTGTTCTTAGGTAAGGCCGAGTACTTCACGGGTACCGGACTTAAGGGGTACAGCACCAAGGCCTTCATGCGGGGAGTCGGAGTGATTCCAGTGCACCGCGGGGGTGGCAAGGCGTCTGAGGCGGCGCTGCGGACCGGTCTCGAGGCGTTGCAGGGTGGCGACCTGTTGGGAATCTATCCCGAGGGCACTCGTAGTCCAGATGGCCGCCTTTACCGGGGCAAGACCGGTATGGCACGGATGGCGATCGAGGCGCAGGTGCCCATTATTCCCGTGGCGATGATCGATACGGACATCGCCCAGCCCATTGGTCAGCGGGTTCCCTCACGCCACCCCATCGGTGTAAAAATCGGTGAACCGATCTCATACGTGCCGCACGTGGGCAAGCAGGAGGACCGCGAAGCGCTGCGCACATTCACCGACACCGTGATGGAGGCGATTCGCGAGTTGTCAGGCCAGGAATACGTGGACCGCGACTCGGCGCAATATAAGCGCGAACTCGAGCTCGAGAACCGCGACAACGGCGGCTCCGCCTGAGCGGAAGATTATCCGCAACATTCTGCGCCCCTAGAATGGGCGTGAAAATACGATGAATTTATAAAACACCCTGCATTGAACTGAAAGGCATGTCATGACGGTACGTCGCGTTGCACTCCTCACCGCTGGAGGGTTCGCCCCCTGCTTGTCCTCTGCCGTGGGTGGCCTGATCGGACGCTACACGGAGATCGCTCCCGAGGTCGAGATCATCGCGTACCAGCACGGCTACTACGGTCTGCTCAAGGGAGATTCCGTCGTTGTCAGCGACGTCGTGCGCGAGAAGGCCGCAATCCTGCACGACTTTGGCGGGTCACCCATCGGCAACTCGCGAGTCAAGCTCACCAACGTGGCCGACTGCGTCGAGCGCGGGCTCGTGCAAGAGGGCCAAGACCCGCTCGCCGTCGCGGCGGAGCAGCTCAGGGCCGACGGGGTCGACGTGTTGCACACGATTGGCGGCGACGACACCAACATCACCGCCGCTGATCTCGCGGCGTACCTCGCGGACAACGATTACGACCTGACCGTCGTGGGTTTGCCCAAGACGATCGACAACGACGTCATCCCGATTCGCCAGTCGCTGGGCGCTGCAAGCGCCGCCGAGCAGGCCAGCGTGTTCGCGCAGAACATCATCGGTGAGCACCGGTCCGGTCCGCGGATGCTGATCGTGCACGAGGTCATGGGCCGTCACTGCGGCTGGCTTACCGCCGCCTCAGCGCTCAAGTACCGCCAGTGGCTCGACACTCGTGAGTTCCTGCCCGAAATCGGCCTGTCGAAGGGCCGCTGGGATATTCACGGCATCTACGTGCCCGAGCAGTCAATAGATCTGGACGCAGAGGCCGCGCGCCTGCGCACCATCATGGATGACCAGGGCAATGTCAACATCTTTCTGTCCGAGGGTGCGGGTGTCCCGGAGATTATCAAGGAAATTGAGTCGTCGGGGGGCGAGGTGGAGCGCGATCCGTTCGGTCACGTCAAGCTCGACAAGATCAATCCCGGCGGTTGGTTCGCTAAGCAGTTCGCCGAGCGCCTTGGTGCGGAAAAGGTGATGGTACAGAAGTCGGGCTACTTCTCGCGGGCGGCTGCCGCTAACCCCGAGGACCTGCGCCTCATCAAGTCGATGACGGACTTCGCGGTGGAGAGCGCCTTCAAGGGTGACTCTGGAGTGGTGGGCCATGACGAGGAAGACGGCGGCCGACTCAAGGCCATCGCGTTCCCACGCATCGCAGGTGGCAAGGCATTCGATACGACGACCCCCTGGTACACGCAGATGCTCTCCGAGATCGGTCAGGCTTAGCGCGATGGGCCAAGCCGAACTTCAGGCTGCGGGAGTGGATTCGTTCCTTTCCTGCGAGGCCAAGCAACAGCCCATCTGGCCTGACGCCGATGCGTTGAGGCGCGTCACCGATCGGCTACGCGAGGTGCCACCTTTGGTGTTCGCCGGCGAGGCGGATGTGTTGCGCGAGCAGCTCGCGGCCGCCGGTCGCGGGGAGGCTTTCGTGCTGCAGGGTGGCGACTGCGCTGAGGTCTTTTCCGAGGCCACTGCCGACCGTATCCGCAACAAGATCAAGACGATCCTGCAGATGGCAGTAGTGCTCACTTACGGGGCGTCTACGCCAATTATCAAAATTGGGCGCATGGCTGGCCAGTACGCGAAGCCACGATCGTCAAATGACGAGACTCGTGACGGTGTCACCTTGCCCGCGTACCGTGGAGACATCGTCAACTCGTTTGCGTTCACTCCTGAGTCCCGGATTCCGAACCCCGAGCGACTGCTGGACGCCTACCATGTGTCCGCGTCGACCCTCAATCTCATTCGAGCGTTCACCACAGGCGGGTTTGCGGACCTGCGCCGCGTACATTCGTGGAACAAGGGCTTCGCCGCAAACCCCGCGTACGCCAAGTACGAGCGCACTGCCGCCGAAATTGACCGCGCGGTGCGGTTCATGGCGGCAGCCGGGGGAGACTTCGACGCGCTCAAGACGGTCGAGCTGTTTTCCAGCCACGAGGCGCTCTTGCTCGACTACGAGCGTGCACTTACCCGTATCGATTCGCTCTCCGGCCTTGCCTACGACTGCTCCGCGCACTTTTTGTGGATTGGCGAGCGAACCCGCGATCTGGACGGCGCGCACGTGGAGTTCATGTCCAAAATTCACAACCCCATCGGTGTGAAACTCGGCCCCACGACCAAGCCGGATGACGCTCTCGCGTTGGCTGAGCGGCTTAACCCAGACAACATCCCCGGTCGGCTGACCTTCGTCGTGCGCATGGGTGCCGACAAGGTTCGCGATCTTTTGCCGAGCCTGGTGGAGGCTGTTCGTGACGCCGGCGTGGTGGTGACGTGGATGACTGACCCGATGCACGGCAATACGTTCACCTCCGAATCCGGATACAAGACGCGAAAGTTTGACACCGTATTGGACGAGGTGGCCGGCTTTTTCGAAGTGCACCGCGCCGCGGGGACCGTTCCCGGTGGCATTCATGTGGAACTCACTGGTGACGACGTCACTGAGGTCATGGGCGGCACTGAAGAGATCGACGACGAGGGGCTTGCCCGACGCTACGAGACCAAGGTTGACCCGCGTCTGAACCACCAACAGTCGCTGGAGATGGCGTTCAAGGTATCGGAGTTGCTTTCGCAACAACAGTGATCTGTCTACGACGTACAACGGCGCGCAACCCCGGGAGGGGATGTGCGCCGTTATACGGGAGTCTCGCGCAGCGAACTCAGTTATAGACGAGAATGATTTTGGTGCCGCGCTCGACGTCGGTCCCGGGCGCTATGGACTGGTCCGCGATCCGGTCCCTCGCGCTGAATGGCCAGCGCGACTGAAGCTCGGGCACAAGACCGAGGTCCTTGGCGTTCTGAACCGCGTCGTCCACCGAGTCGAAGACGAAGTTGGGTACGTCCACCAGGGGAGGCCCGTCCGAGATCCAGATCGTGATTGCGCCGGTGCGTAGGCCGTCTTCTCCTGCGGCAGGGTCCTGCTTGAACACTTTGCCCTTGTCCGCTTGATCAGAACGTTCCCGTTTCACCGAGACGACGAGCGCGTTCTTTTCGAGGGTGGCCGTGGCATCGGACTCCGTCTGGCCCACCACGTCCGGGAGAGTGATCGGCTCGGGGCCGCCTGAGACAGTGAGGCTGACCGCCGAGTCATGCCTCACGCTTTGGCCCGCTTCGGGATCCTGGGAAATCACCTCGTCCTTAGGTATCGAGTCCGAATACTGCGGCTCGGAACTCCCCACCTCGAAGCCGTCGTCACGGATTTTATTGATCGCGTCGGCTTCCTTGTTGGCTACCAGGCCTGGAACCGTGGACATCTCGGGACCATTCGAGACAACGATGGTAATGAGCGCGCCGTTCGTCACTTGCATCTGCTGCGCGGGGTTGGTCTTAATCACGACCCCGTCAGGCACCACATCGTCAAACACGTACTCTGCCTCGGTGGCCAGGCCAGCGGCCTGTAGCGCCTGTTCGGCCTCCTGCTGAGTGCCTTGGACCGTGGGAACCGTCGTGAACGCGCCAGGTCCCACGGAGTTGTACCACCAGAAGGCGACGCCGCCGAGGACCAGGAGAGCGGCCAGTATTGCTCCCGACCACCACAGGCCGCGTCGTTGGGGCTTGACGGGTTCGCGGGCCTCGGGGTCGTCCTCGATCATTTCTGTGCCGACCGTCACGGGTGCGAACGCGGACTCGCCGAGTCCGATGGGCAGCACGACGGTGGCGCCCGAAGGTGCCGGATTAAAGACTGTTGTCGCGTCTTCGTCATGGTTCATGAGCGCGATGGCGCCGGAGGGAGGGTCTGCGCGGCGGTCGAGTGTTGGGTCGTCGATCAGGGAGCGCGACTGACGTACCAAAGTGAGGGCGGCGCCCGCGTCCTTAGGACGGTCGTCGGGGTCGCGCGCGACGAGTTGCGCGACGAGAGCGTCAAACTCGGGCGGAAGCCAGGCGGCTGACTCGGATGGCGCTGGAACGTCTTCATGCACGTGTCTAGATGCCACTTCAATCGCGGAGCCGCCTGTGAATGGCTGGTGCCCGGTGACCATCTCGTAGAGCAGTATGCCCGCGGCATAAACGTCGGTTCTAGCGTCTTGGGTGCCGCGGGACACGAGCTCTGGACCCAGGTACGCGACAGTGCCCATGATGGTTCCAGTAGACGTTGACGTGACCTCCGTCACGGCGCGCGCAAGACCGAAGTCGGCGACTTTGGTGCGGCCCTCCTCGTCAAGCAGGACGTTCTCGGGCTTGATGTCGCGGTGGACCAAGTGCTGGCGGTGAGCGGCGGCGAGCGCATCGAGAATGCCCTCGGTGACGGTGAGCGCCTCACCCAGGGTGAGGCAACCCTCGTGATTCATGCGTTGACGCAGGTTCTCGCCTGTGACATATTCCATGGTGAGGTAGGAGATGTCACCGTCAACGCCCTGGTCATATACACGGACCATCCCCGCGTGTGTCAGCCGCGCGGCTGCTTTCGCTTCGCGTCGAAAGCGGGCCGTGAACTCGGTGGAGTCTAGGGCGGACCCAAGGCCGTCCCGCATAACCTTGAGAGCGACCAGTCTTTCAAGGCGCTTGTCGAAAGCGAGGTATACCGTAGCCATTCCGCCAGCGCCGATGCACTCGCGCACAAGGTATCGGCCATCGATCAGACGGCCGAGAAGCGGGTCGGTGAGGGTGTCGGACACTAGGTCATTCTAAGGTGGTCGTACCGCTTGGCTCGCATAGCGACGTGCGGTTGCGACGTAACTGTTACTTAGAAGCGCGTCATCAGCGACTTGACGCTGGCGACATAACGCACGGTGTCGGAGTAAAGTCCGTGCTTACGCACGGCAGTCTCTCCCTGGTAATAGCCCCCAATGGCACTCGAGAGCGGCGTACCGTTGCGCTGGAGCGTCTTGAGAATCACGATGCCAGCGGTTACGTTATCTTCGGGAATGAGTAGGTTGAGGTCCCGGCCCAGAATGGTCGATGCCCATTTTCCGGACGACGGAATGACCTGCATGACCCCGATCGCATTCGCGGGTGAGACCGCACGCATGTTGAAGCCCGACTCTTGATACGCGATTGCCTGGGCTAGCGCCGGATCGACGCCCAGAGCTTTAGCCGTCTTTACCACCAGCGCCTGCATCTGAGCCTTTGACGGCACGTCCATGGCCTTGAGAGTCGCCTTGTTCTGGTTTGCTGCGCCGACGACCGGCGCGGAGTACGTCCGCCCAAGGAAGGTGTCTCCCACCAGTCCGGTGGGGATCCCTCCGGGAATGCTGAGCTTCTGTCCCACGGAGATCGATCCGGCGTTTCTGATCCCATTTGCGGAGACGATCGCGTTGATGCTTACCCCGAACATACTGGAGATCCTCGAAAGAGTGTCTCCGGAAATCACGATGTATTCGGCTGATTCTGCGCCGAATTCTGCCAGATTCTTGTCAGTGGCCAGCTTGGGTTCACTAGCGGTGCTGGTGGTGACGTTCTTGACGTTCGACACAGTGGTCGCCGTCGTCGCTCCCGCTTTGCGCGGCGCTGTGGTGCCGGGAACCTTGAGCGTCTGTCCCACGTGGATGACTGCGGACTTTCCCAGGCCATTGGCGCTGATGATGGCTGACACGGTAGAGCCGTATGTACGCGCCAAGCCCCAAACGGTGTCGCCTGAGACGACCTTGTGCGTCCCGCCGGTGGCGGACGCGGGCGTGGGGCTGGTAGATGTGTTCGACGCATGTGACGAGGGGACGCCCGCTCCCGGGTTCTTGGTTGAAGTGTCGCCCGAAGTGTGGATCTGCGGCGCAGGCTTGCCGGGGATGGTGAGCTTTTGACCCACGTGGATGATCGCGGACTTATTCAGGCCGTTGGCCTTGATGATCGCAGACACGGTGGTGTGGTGCTTGCGGGCCAGCGCCCAAACGGTGTCGCCCTTGGCTACCTTGTGAGTGCCGGTTGCGCTGGCAGCAACCTTGACAGTTTTGGCCGACTTCTTGGCTGACGATGCAGTGTTGGCGCCTGATTTGGTGGGGATCGTGAGGGTGGCCCCGGTGTAGATGGTCGCGCGCCTATTAAGTCGATTCGCAGCGATGATCGCATCGATCGTGCTGCCGTAGCGCTGCGCGAGTTCGCTCACCGTGTCGCCGGACGACACCTTGTGCTGCTCATCTGCGGTCGCTGCCGTCGTGCCGAACGCAGTAAATGCGATCGCGGCGGCGGTGCCAAGGGCGGCAATTCGGGTCGCGTGACGCGACGTTCTTGGGTTTCCCACAATTTTCTCCCTGGTGGTGCGCATGTGTTGTATGGGACTCATGTGACAAAAGTGAATCTAACCCACAACCACAGGTGCGCGCAAGGGGGGTTCAGGCTTTGTACGCTTGCGCTATGACGCAATCAACACAATGGCTGACGATCCCCGACTTCGCCCAGGCTTTGGGCCTGGAGCCCGGCGACATTCGCGACAAGCTTCGCGAGCGCAAGATCGTGGCCATGCGTCGCGGGCCCCATGACACGTGGCAAATACCGGCCGACTTCATCATCCCGGGCGCCGTGAGCCCACACATCATCCCTACGTTGCGCGGCACGCTCACGTTGTTGGCGGACGCGGGATTCTCCGACGAAGAGGCCATCGAATGGCTCAGCGCGCCCGCGGAGGCACTCGGCATGACGCCACTCGAGTCTTTGCGTGCTGGACAGCGAGCGCCCGTGCGTCGTCTCGCTCAGGCACTGCTCTGAGGAGCGACTTAAGCTGAGCGGTCGGTGGCCGCGTTGAACAGCGTGGCCAAAACTTTCACCGCTCCTGGTTCCAGATCGAGCGATGCGAGGCGCGTTGAGGCGTCTCGGGCCAGCGCGTCAATTTCCCGCTCCACTAAATCGAGCGCATCGGTCGCGACGATCACCTTGACGGCCGCGGAAACATCGGCGTCGCTCGCATCCCTGCGTCCGAGCGTTGACTGGAGGCAATCGCGACCCGCCGCATTGGTGACTTCCCACGCCCGCCATACCAGCATCGTCCGCTTACCTTCGCGGATGTCGTCACCGGCGGGCTTTCCCGTTACGGCGGGTGTGCCGGTGAGGCCGAGTACGTCGTCGCGCAACTGAAACGCCACGCCAAGAGGCAGGCCAATCTCGCGCATCATGAGGACGGCTTGCGCCGATGAGCCCGCGCACGCCGCCCCCAGCGCCAGGGGAAACTCCGCCGAGTAGGAGGCCGTCTTGGTCCGCATGACACTCCGAATAGCCGCCTCCTGTTCGCCCAAGCTCGCGAGCGGTTCGGCTGCGACTCGCATGTCGAGGTATTGACCAACGGTGACCAACTCAGCCATGCTCGCGAAGAGCCCGCTCACCGTCGCAGCCGATTCAGGATTTAGTTCGCGCGTCGCGTCGAATAGCGCGCGATGTGCGGCCATGAGGGCGAGGTCGCCTGCGAGGATTCCGGCAGCGGCACCAAAGTCGTCCGCAGAGCCCAACCACCCACGACCGCGATGCACCTCCGCGAGCACCCGGTGGGCCGCAGGACGTCCGCGGCGTGTGTCCGAGTCGTCGAGGACGTCGTCGTGCAGCAACGCAGCTGTCTGAAATAGCTCGACGGCCGCGCCCAAGCCGATCGCAGCATCAGCGTGGCTTCCACGATGGGCGTCGTGCGCTGCGGCGATGAGTTGTGCGCGTAACCGTTTGCCTCCCGCCGAGGACACGGCAATCTGGTCGGTCAACTCCGTCGCCGCAACACCGGCGGGGGAGGCCGCCTCTGCGGTAGCGGCGAGAGTGGCAGCGACGCGGGAGTCCACTGCGCGGGCGCGGTCGGTCAGCAGGTTGTTCACGTGACCAGCGTAGAGCGCCTGCGTGCACAGGCGCACTCATCGGTGCACTCGTCCACAGTCCACGACCCAGGCCCGCAACGTGGGGGTGTCTACGCCCAGAGTTGAAGACATGACTATTCCTACTCTTCGTGGCCCTGGCGAGCTGCTCGCCACACTTCCGCACCTACTTGGCTTTACGCCCGTCGAATCCATCGTCATTGTTGGAATCCGCGAGGGGGGTGAGATCGGCGCGGTGATGCGCGTGGACCGCGACGATTGCTTGATGGCGGAGGTGTGCGAGTCGATGGCGCGCTCGATCGCGGCGCATCTCACCAGAGACGGCGCGGTCGCCGCGATTCTCGTCTCTTACACCGATGAGCCGGTGCGAGTGTGTTGCGAAGCCGCCGACGCCCTCCGAGTCGCAATCGCGGACGTCGTGCCCCGAGTCGACGCCTGGGCGGTGTCCCGCAATAATTACTTTTCCCCCGGCTGTGCGGACGTCACCTGTTGCCCGGTGGCGGGAACGGCGGTGCCACGCTCCGCGCCGAGGGCCGCGACAATGTCCTCCGGCGCCGCGACGAGGACGTCGACCTCCCATGCGTCAACGCGCAGACCTTGGGGCACCGCGCTCACGCTCGAACGGAGGCGATGTGCCCGCGCCGCGGACCGGTGGGCTGCCAGGCGGGCAGACGGCGAACTCTCGTGGCGCCGACGCAGCGTGGATCTGTGGCAACAGCACCTTGTGCGGGCATTAGACCCGGAGGCGAGCTTGCGCGAAGCCGATATGGGAAAACTGGTTGCGGGGATGGCAGATGTTCGTGTCAGGGACGCGGTGATCGTGTGGCTCGTCTCTGGTTCGGCTAACGCGATCGACGACGTCGTTGAGGGGATATCCTCAGATTCCGTTGCGCAGGCGCTCGATTCGATGCTTGACTGCCGTATCGGAGTGGCGCTTGACGAGGTGCAGGCGGCGGCAGTCCGGAGCGTTCTTCTTCGATGTATTTCGCACGGCCGCCGAAAAGACGCAGCACCCCTGCTATGTGTGCTTGCACTAGTTGAGTGGTGGACCGGGGAGCCGGGTGCGGCGCTATCCTTTTGCGACGCCGCGTCGGCAGGCACACCGGGGTACCGGCTGGCCGCACTCATCAGGGCTACCATTCTCGCTGGTGTGATGCCGGGCTGGCTGGCCTAATAAGTACATAAGGGACACTCGGGCGATCGGAGGCGCACTCTCGGCGCCAAATCGAGCGAGAATCTGAGCCAATGGGAACTCTTCGGTTGACAGCCGCGTTAGACTTTAATGGATTTGCGCGAGGCGGCAGAGAGCCTCTTGACCGTGGTTTTGCTACTCGACAACCGTAGCCCGCTGCCATCAGAGAGGATTATCGTGTCGCCCTACAACTTTGACCCAGAGGGTCGAAATGGTGAGGGTCGATTGGCGGCAACGTATTCCTTGTCGCGGATCCAGCCGTGCGAACCCGATGCGACGCCTTGAGCGTCGCAAGCCCGTTAGTGTCCAATCCCCCCGCCGCATTGGCGGGGGAAACGAAGAAGGAGAAGGCCACGACTACCGCAGCCTCACCCAAGACCACCGTAGCCAAGGCAAGCTCTAAGAGTGATCCTAAGAAGACGGACACGAAGAGCACCCCCGAAGCAGTGGAGAGCGAGACGGGCGCGAAGCCCGCTACACGCAAGAAGGCTACTCCGAAGAAGGCCGCCGCACCCAAGAAAGCGCCAGCCGTTAAGTCTGACACGTCCGTAAAGCCGCCCACCGCCGCACCCAAGAAGGCGGCCGCGCCTACAGCAGCTGCAAAACGCGCAGCGGCAAAGAGGGCCAAAGAAGACGCTGAGGCGCAGGCACGCAGCGTCGAGAATCAGGATGCACCGGTCGCACAGGTCGAGGATGAGCCAGTCGAGGCCAAGCCCAAGGAAGAGGACTCGGAGGAGCGCGGCTTTGTGCTGCGCAGCGCCGATGACGATGCCCCGGTCCAGCAGGTCTTCACCGCGGGTGCCACGGCTGACCCCGTCAAGGACTACCTCAAGCAAATCGGTAAAGTGGCGCTCCTCAATGCCGAGCAGGAGGTTGACCTCGCGAAGCGAATCGAGGCTGGCCTGTTCGCGGAAGAGAAGCTGGGTTCCGGAGAAAAAATCGCGCCCAAGCTGCGTCGTCAGTTTGAGTGGATTGCGAACGATGGCCGTCACGCTAAGAACCACCTGCTCGAAGCCAACCTGCGCCTAGTCGTGTCGCTCGCCAAGCGCTACACCGGCCGCGGAATGCTTTTCCTCGACCTGATCCAGGAAGGAAACCTGGGTTTGATTCGTGCGGTCGAGAAGTTCGACTACACCAAGGGCTACAAGTTCTCGACGTACGCGACTTGGTGGATTCGTCAGGCCATCACCCGGGCGATGGCAGACCAGGCGCGCACCATTCGCATCCCGGTACATATGGTCGAGGTCATCAACAAACTGGCGCGCGTCCAGCGTCAGATGCTTCAGGACCTGGGACGCGAGCCCACTCCGGAGGAGTTGGCCGCCGAGCTCGACATGACCCCTGAGAAGGTTGTCGAAGTTCAGAAGTATGGTCGTGAACCCATTTCCCTACACACTCCGCTTGGCGAAGACGGAGACAGCGAATTCGGAGACCTCATCGAGGACTCAGAAGCAGTGGTCCCTGCCGACGCTGTGGGCTTCACCTTGCTCCAAGAGGAGCTCAGCAAGGTCATGGACACACTGTCCGAGCGCGAGGCCGGCGTCGTAGGCATGCGATTTGGGTTGACCGACGGCCAGCCTAAGACACTCGACGAGATCGGCCGGGTGTTCGGCGTCACCCGCGAGCGCATTCGTCAGATCGAATCCAAGACGATGTCCAAGTTGCGCCACCCGAGCCGTTCACAGGTGCTCCGCGACTACCTGGACTAATCAAGACGTCACCCACCGGGGTCATCGCGGCCCGCTCGGTGGGCATCGTGCAACGCGCCGACTCAACGCGAGTCGGCGCGTTGTTTCATTTATCGGCGGGAACGTTCCTGCGGTTGACGAACTCCGCTTATTGTGGCGCGAGGGGATCCGCGCGGCCCACATAAGAGAAGTCTCGGATGGCGAAGGGTGTCGCCAGCGCGATGATCGCGGCGAGACCGGCGGCCCATCCCACCGCAACGCTATGGGGGTCATCGGTGAGCCGGCCCGTGGCGATCCACCACAGCCCCCACGCGAGTCCGAGCCCTGTCGCAATGCTGAGTGAGGCCGATGCGCGAAGTCCCCGGGTTATCGCGACCGACAGAATTGCGGCGACGACCAGCGTGGCGATCGCGAAAACGGTCCCGTCCCCCGCCGAAAATCCGTCAATACCGCTGGAGATGGTGGCGGTGACGTCCGCAATGGTTGCGACCACCACCCAGCCGAGGTAGAGGCCGACCGGCACGTCGGTGGTGAGCCGCTCGGCCCACGTCAACGGAGGAGTCGCGGCGAGACGGGCGGCGACCACACCGAGAACTGCCACCAGTGCGCAAATTACGACGACCGATGCCCCCAGTGATCCCACCTGGATGGTGGCGATCCAGGCTGCGTTGAGGAACATTGAGGCGAGGATCCACCATGAGGTAGCCCGCAGGCGTGGATCGGTGGCGTGGTTGGACGGCAGTTGGTACACAGCGAAGAGCAGCAGGCCGGCATAGATGAACGACCAAATTGCGAATGCTGCGGAGGCGGGGGCGAGCAGGGTCGCATCTGCGGCGAGTGCGCCGCCGGCGGCATCCTCGATGGCGGTACCGCCAAAAGCCCCAGACCCGTATGCGCCGCCCACGATCGCAACGATCGCGCCGAGGAGCACACTCCACCGGCGTACGGTGTCGGCACGCGAGGCATGATGGGGGGTGCTCGTGATGGAGAGCGGGTCGCCCGTAGTTGACATTGTTTTGCCTCCTATGAGGTCAAACCTGTGGGCACTGCTTATTCTTCCCAGCATCGGCCGCGCGAAGGCTCAGGGAACAGCAGGCGGAGCCTCGACGGTCGCGTCTTGCGGGTCTCCAAGGTCGTTCGCGGGGACTTGCGATCGAGCAGTCTGCGCAATAACGATTCCGACGAGTACCAGCGTTGCGCCAGCCACCTGCAACGGGGTGAGCTTTTCGCCTAACCAGGCCCAGGCGACGATGAAGGCGAACAGCACCTCTGACGAGGCAAGGATCCCCACCGCGGTGGCGGACAAATGCCCGAGCGCGGTGAAGATAAGTACGAACGGCGCGAATGCGCCTAGCGTGATCACGAACAGCAGTGGCAACCAGACGGGCACGACGACAGAGTCCAACGTGCCTGACAGCGACACCCGGGAGGCCAGCGTCGAAGGATCGACCGACCACCACGCCGAGAACACACCCCAAAACGCGGTTGCGAAGACGGACGCCCAAAATGCCACGGCCATTGCGGGCATGGATGCCACGACGCGCTCGCCCATGATGAAGTAAAAAGCATATGTCACTGCGGCGCCGAACGCCGCGACTACGCCCAGCAGGCGCAGCTGGCTGTCCCACACCTGCGCGACGATCGCGAGGCCTACCAGCACGGCGCCGATCGCGAGCCACAACCGGGGATGCACGCGTTCGTTGAAGATGAGCCACGCAGCTAGGGCGACGAGGACCACTGCGGTGTACTCGATGAGGAGCGCCACGCCAACGGGCAGGATGGAGATGGCCACCGCGTACAGCCACTGGATCATGGCTAATCCGCCGATCCCGAGCGCCGCGAGGTTAGCGAGTTGACGCCCGCTTGGACGAAACTGTGACCTGTCGCTGACGAGCAACACCGCGCCCGCGATCAGCGCTGTCGACAACACGCGGAAGAAAGTGAGTTGAGCGGGGCTGATGCCAGCGCCGATCACCACTTTTGCAACCGAACCATTGATGCCGAATAGCGCCGCGCCGGCAATAACGTATACCGCTCCGCGCGCCGCAGATTTGGTGGCATGCGATGGCGCGTCGGGGGGGAGGGCGGTCACCCGCGCAATAGTACGCCGCCACGGTACCTGGGGAACCGCGTGTGCGCCTGCGCAGTGTAGGTGAGGCGCGATAGCATCGGAGCTCACAGCCGTATCTTGGAAAGAGACCCATGGAAACCCTGACCGACGTCCTTCTGATCCTGCACCTCATCGGCATGGCCGCCATCTTCGGCCCCTTTTTGGGTCAGTGGACCGCCAAGGCTAAGCGCATCACTATGACAATGGTGTGGGGCGCACGGGCGCAACTGGTGACTGGTCTGGCGCTAGTCGGGATGGCGTATGCGAATGACGATGAGCCCGACAACACCAAGATCGCGGTGAAACTGCTGATCGCGCTCGCGATCGTTGGCATCGCGGAGGCCAACCGCAAGAAGAGTGGCTCCGTGAAGACGGCATGGTGGCTCGTCGGTGGCCTCACTATGGTCAACATCATTGTCGCGGTGGTGTGGCACTAGCATGACGCTCGTGCGACCGGCAAAGTCAAGCGACGCTGCGGAGATAGTGCACCTGGGTGCTCTGATGTACAAGGCGGTTGGTGCCGCGCCCACGCCCATGTGGGCCGTGGACTCGACCCGACTCGTAGCGGAGCGGATCGGTGACGACCTCATCGGCATGGTGATCGATGCTCCTGAGGGCGGACTGGCCTGCTGCGGGCTCGTGAACGTCGCCCCCAGGTTGCCGCGCCCAGGCGCGTTGGCTCATCACATGGGTTACGTGCAATGGGTCTCGACGTCCGCCCAACACCAGTACAAGGGCTACGCGCGCGCCGTGATGGATGCGTTACTCGTGGAGACAGACCGACGCGGCATTGAGGTGGTCGAGTTGCATGCGAGCCCTCAGGGCCGCCGCATGTACGAGGACCTAGGCTTCTTCGTTAAGAACGACAACGTTGCGATGACCCAGTTGCGTCCACGCAAGCGCCCGCAATAGCGATTGCCCGCATGAGTTTGCGGCGCGGCAGGAGGGAGATGTCGCTCGCGCAAACTACGCTGTAGCGCGTGGCTCAATCAGACTATTCCGCACGTCATCTGTCCGTCCTCGAGGGGCTCGAGGCGGTACGTAAGCGCCCCGGCATGTATATCGGCACCACCGACTCGCGTGGGCTCATGCACTGCATGTGGGAGATCATCGATAACTCGGTGGACGAGGCGCTTGGCGGCTTCGGATCCAAGATCGAGATTATTCTTCACCCCGACGACTCGGTTGAGGTGCGAGATGACGGCCGCGGGATCCCGGTGGACATCGAGCCCAAGACTGGGCTCACCGGGCTAGAAGTGGTCATGACCAAGTTGCACGCGGGAGGTAAGTTTGGCGGCGGGTCCTACGCGGCATCGGGCGGACTGCACGGCGTAGGTGCGTCGGTCGTGAACGCGCTGAGCGAGCGTATGGACGTGTGGGTTGACCGCGGCGCCAGGACGCACCACATGGGCTTTAGGCGTGGAGAGCCTGGGTACTTCAAGGACCCGGCGAGCGGGCCCACCCCCGATGCCGTCTTCGAGCCCTTTGTTACCGGCTCGGAGCTGCAGACCACCGGCAAGGTCGCAAAGGCCAAGACGGGGACGCGCATCCGCTACTGGTCGGATCGGCAGATCTTCAATAAGTCGGCGCGTTTCGCGTACGACGACCTGATCGCTCGCGCCCGTCAGACCGCGTTCCTCGTGCCGGGTCTCACGCTCACCGTCCGCGACCAGCGCAATCCCCTCGAACTCAACGAGGAGAGCTTTCGCTACGAGGGAGGTCCGCGAGACTTCGTCGATTTCATTGCGCACGATGCGCCGGTCACCGACACCTGGGAACTCACCGGTACGGGCACCTATGTCGAGACGGTGCCGGTACTCAAGCCCAACGGACAGTTGATTTCCGAGGAGGTCCAACGCGATTGCCAGGTAGACGTGGCCCTGCGCTGGGGCAGCGGCTACGAGACCGAGGTGCGGTCGTTCGTCAACATCATTGCGACCCCCAAGGGCGGTACCCACCAGGCTGGGTTCGATGCGGGGCTGACCAAGGTAATGCGGTCCGCTATCTCCTCCAACGCGCGCCGGCTCAAGCTCACGGGCAAGGATGGCGCGGAAAAAATTGAGAAGGACGACATCATGGCGGGCCTGACCGCGGTCGTCACGGTACGGATCGCGGAGCCGCAATTCGAGGGCCAGACCAAGGAGGTCCTAGGAACTGGGCCTGTCCGCGGCATCGTCGCCAAGGTGGTGGAGACAGAGTTGCACGCGCTACTCGCGTCCCCCAAGCGCGACCTCAAGACCCAGACGACGTCCGTGATGGAAAAGATCATCTCCGAGATGCGCGCTCGAGTAGCCGCTCGCAAGCAGAAGGAAATCTCGCGCCGCAAGAATGCGCTCGAGACGTCTTCGCTTCCGGCCAAGCTGGCGGACTGCCGCAGCAACGACGTCGAGACCAGCGAGCTATTCATCGTTGAGGGGGACTCCGCGCTCGGCACTGCCAAGTTGGCGCGGCAGTCCGACTTCCAGGCGCTCTTGCCGATCCGCGGGAAGATCCTCAACGTGCAGAAGGCCTCCGTCACCGACATGCTGCACAACGCAGAGTGCGCATCGATCATCCAGGTGGTCGGCGCGGGCTCCGGGCGCACGTTCGACCTCCCCGCCGCGCGATACGGCAAGATCATCCTGATGACGGACGCCGACGTGGATGGCGCGCATATTCGCACGCTGCTGCTCACGCTCTTCTTCCGCTACATGCGCCCCATGGTGGACGCGGGTCGCGTCTATGCGGCGGTGCCTCCGTTGCACCGCGTTGAGGTGATGGGGAGCCCGCGCCGCGATAAGGAGTACATCTACACCTACTCCGAGAAGGAGCTGGCGGAGACGCTGGCTGAACTGCGTCGCAAGGGCCGCAAGTATAAGGACGACATTCAGCGGTACAAGGGCCTGGGCGAGATGGACGCCGATCAGTTGGCAGAGACCACGATGGACCCGCAGCATCGGATGCTGCGCAAGATCACGGCAGCCGATGCCGAGGGCGCAGAGCGCGTTTTCGAACTATTAATGGGCAACGATGTAGGACCGCGCCGCGACTTTATTGTCGCCGGCGCCGCGAACCTGGACACCAACCGCATCGACATGTAGTGGCGCTCGCGCTGACGGCCGCGCTGACTATTACCCACTAATTTCGATTGAACCAATCCGTAGCACGCCACCCGGCGAACCCCAGGTGGAAGGCGCCACAAGGCAAGCACCATGTTTGATGCGTGGCGATCTTTCCGTGGCAGGACCAACAATGGTCAACCATCAACAGTGCAACAGAAAGGCAATCATGAAAATTCTACGCACCTCACTACTCCTCGCAGCCACCGGCCTGCTCGTCGCAGGACCGGCTTCGATGGCGATGGCCGCAGACGGAACGTTCGACGGCAGCTTGTCGGAACTCAATAATTCAGGAGCCTCCGGGACCGCTCAGGTCACTCTTAAGGGTCTCGAAGTCACCGTCGACATCTCAGGTAAAGGGTTCACCCCCAACGCCCCTCACGCACAGCACCTGCACGGAGATGTCTCCGGCAAGAACTTTGTGTGCCCCACGGCTGCTGACGTCAAGGAGCTCGACAAGGACGAGGACGGCCTGCTGAATACGCTCGAAGCCGCCCCGCTGTACGGCGGAGTGCTCATCGCGCTGACTACCGAAGGCGACACCACCCCCGACTCGGCTTTGGCTGTTGACCGCTTCCCGGTCGCCGATGCGAACGGCAACCTCAAGTACAACCGCACCTTTGAGGTGACGCAGGAGGTCGCTGACAACATGGCCAACCTCCACCTCGTGGACCACGGTATTGACCTGGATGGCTCGGGCAAGTACGACGGGGACGCCAGGAGCTCGCTGTCCGCGGACCTCCCTCTCGAGGCCACGATCCCCGCTACCTGTGGCGCACTCGGTGAAGCACAGACTGAGGCAATGCCCGCGGGTGGAGTCCAGACCGGTAACGCTATGGGCGACACCTCGACCGCAGTGATCTACGGTTCGGTCGCGCTCGCTGCAGTCGCAGCAGCTGGTGGAATCGTTCTGACGAACCGCCGCCGCGCCGCCACCAAGTAGTTCATTAAGGAGGGTTGAAGGGCAGCTTAGCCAGATACCCTCCACACGGACGAAGGCCGGGCCACGACAGCGGTCCGGCCTTCGTTCTGTTTCATCGATGTTTGTCCCTAAGGAGCACCACATGTCTCAGTCTGAATCCACACCACGTGCGCGTCGCTCGGGACTTTCTCGGTCCACCTGGATCGCAGTCGCCTTAGTCGCCGTAGCGATCACCTTCGCTTTAATTGCCTGGCTCGCGCTGCGGCCTGTGGTTCCCCAGCCAATCTCGCTGGCGGTTAACATTCCCTCGCCTACCGCTAGCCAGGACGCACCTGCGATCGCTTCGCCCACGGCATCGCCTACACTCACCGCTAGTCCGTCCTCCAGCCCCGTGCCAGTTGACCTCACCAACCGCGTCGAGCCGATGATGACCCGGCCTCCACAGGCGCAACCGACGCACCTGACCGTCCCCTCGGTGGGGATATCCACCGACCTGGAGACGCTTGGCCTGCTCAAGGATGGTTCGCTTGCCACACCGAAGAACACCGATCTGGCGGGCTGGTACGGCGGCGGCGCTAAGCCGGGTGCCGTGGGGCCGGCAGTTCTCGCGGGTCACGTGAGCTGGAACGGAGTTCCTTCGGTGTTTTTTCGCCTCAGCGAGGTAGCCAAGGACGACCAGATCACCGTCACCCAAGAAGACGGTTCAGAGGTTAACTTTCGCGTCACCCGTGTCGAGCAGCACCCCAAGGACGAGTTCCCCACCCTCGAGGTGTATGGAAACACCGCGACACCTCAGCTCCGGCTAATCACCTGCGGTGGTGACTTCGACTCGTCGTCGGGTCACTTCTACGACAACATCATCGTGTTCGCGGAGATGGAGTAGCGGGGCTCGCTAAACGGCTAGGCCCGAAGTCGGGTAATTTGTGCCGAGTGTTGCGCCACAATGGTGAGGTGAGCGAGCCGCAGGAAAGCACCCAGGAGATCTCGGTACGCGCCGTGAGCGAGGCCGAAGAGACGCTTGAACCCGTGCAACTCATCGAGCAGTCGGGTGCGGTCATGCGGATAGGGCGGCTCATGCTCGCCGCCGGAACCGCAAGTTACCGCGTGTCACAGGCGATGCACGCGGTCGCCGAGGCGCTGGGCATTGATGCCCACCACGCGCAAGTGTCTCTCACAGAGATCACAGCTACGTCGCGACGTGGACGGATTTTCCGTACCGAGGTGGTGACGAACAACGTGTTCGCCGTGAACACGGACCGAATTCTGGCGCTCGACCACATGCGGCGAACGTTACCCACCCACACCACGCCAGCAGAGGTGCACCGCGCCTTGGATCGGATAGAGGCGCGTGGCGCGCGATACCCCGCGCTAGCCAATGCTGCGTTTGCGGGCGCTGCGTGTGGTGGCTTCGCGATCCTCAACCACGCACGCGTGCTGGAGATTCTCGCGGTCTTTGTGGCGGCAGGGCTTGGCCAGTTCATACGGCACGTACTGATGGCGCGTCGCTTCAACATTTTTGGTGTGACGATGGCTGCGGCGGCTGTCGCCGCGGGCGTCTACCTGAGCATCATGGCGCTCCTAAATGTCACCGGTATTCAGGCGGACACCCACGCGGCGGGCTACATCTCGGCGGTGCTCTTTCTCTTGCCTGGGTTCGCGCTCATCACCGGTGCGCTCGACATGGCCAAGATGGACATCACTGCCGGCATCTCGCGGCTCGCTTTCGGCACCATGATCACGCTGGGTGCAGCGGTCAGTGTATGGGCCGTCTCGCTCTCCGGTTCGTTGCAAATCAATGAGCGCGCCGTGTCTGCGTTGCCGATGACCGCTCAAGTGGCCGTGTGGGCGGGCGGCACCGCGGTAGGCGTGCTTGGTTTCGCGCTGATGTTCAATAGCCCCTGGCGGCTGGCGATGACGGCTGCGGCCATTGGGACCGTCGCAAATACTGGCCGCCTGTTCGCGGCAGATCAGGGTGTAGCAATCCAGAGCGCGACCGCAGCTGCATGTGTGGTGGTGGGGGTATTGGCGGCGTTCGCAGCGCGTGGTGGTCGCTACCCGAACATCACGCTGTCAGTGCCCGCAGTTTTGGTGATGGTGCCGGGCGTGACTGCCCACGAGGCGGTCGTGAGCCTCAACCGGGGTGACTATGGCTCTGCGGTTGAGGGAGTCTTGAAGGTAATACTCGTGGTGCTAGCGATTATGGTGGGCTTAGTGATCGCCAAGCTGATCACGGACCGAGAATGGGCGTTCGAGAGGACAGCAAACGCATGGCAACGCACCGCTACAGAGAAATAGATCCATC
>Ga0307486_1000319_pt1 | contig 46543 bp, 43 predicted proteins | sample CBIW02metaG_FD_203663 | JGI IMG/M metagenome (GOLD analysis project Ga0307486, IMG submission 203663) | Sea-ice brine microbial communities from Beaufort Sea near Barrow, Alaska, United States - CBIW 0.2 | ecosystem: Environmental > Aquatic > Marine > Coastal | place: USA: Alaska | collected... | reverse complement strand
TCTCGTGGCAAGCCTGATTGCATACTCCTTTCAAGAGAAAAAACCAGCAATTAAGTTTGAAGAAGATAATTATTCAAATGGGCAACTCGCACTATTTTGCTAATTCTTAGGTCGAACTCAGGTTACTAAGTATTATATACCTACTCCTATAATTCTAATTCTATCTCTATCAATGGTAGGACTACGATAGCAGAATGTGGCAATAGAACAAAAGATCGCCGCGCTTCGTTACTCTTCGCTCGCGATGAAGGTCGCAGACAACAAACTCAAATAACAAACTACTAAAAACTAAGACTGCAAACTGCTTACTGATTCACTGGAAGTGACGCTACCTCTTAATAACCGCCCTTTTTACAATTACCCCTTCATTCGTAAAGATCTGCAGGGTGTAGACGGATTCTTCCACTCCCTGGAGGGTCATTCTGTAAAAACGGGCGTTAGCGTTGTATTCCTGTTCTAAAATGTATCGGCCCCGGGAATCGAAAACCCATATACGTTCTATAATCATCCCTTCGGGAGTGGCGATGGAGAAAATACCGCTGTTGGGATTGGGGTAGAGAAAAAGAAATTCAATTCCGTCCCCTCCCGGAATCTCACAGGACTCGCCGTTAACTCTAACCTGGATATTTCGCTCAGTTACATTTCCGCTAGCGTCTTCAACCTCAACATTCACAGTATTTGCACCTACATCCTTACAAGTGAAAACCGATTTACCAAAGCGGTAAATAAGTTCCCCGCTACAATTATCTTCAGCTAAAACATCGCTTTCTTCCAGATAGGCAAAACCCTGGTTATCTAAAGTGAGCTGAACAATACCGCTAATAAGTTGTGGGGGGATTTCATCGCGTACTTCTACATTAATTGCACAGCTACCGGTTTGGTCGCCAGAATAATCAAGTTGAATTTCCACTACTCCCAAATCGCTGCAATAAAAATTTAACTGACTGGCCTCCAGGCTAATTCCGCTGGAATCACCGGTGTAAAGGTCCTGTAAACTTAAACTGGCTTGGCCGTTTTCATCGAGGTTAAGCACGACATTTTCACTGCATTGAAATTCCCCTGAAGCCTCTCCTACAACTTCTACCATGGTTTCACAGGAATCCATGTTCCCGGCTTCGTCCCGAACGGTTAAAGTTACCGAAACCTCCCCGATATCGGTGGTGGTAAAATTGGTTTGACTTAAAGTTATATCAGCAATCCCGCAATTATCGGTTGAATTGTTGTTCAAATCTTCGGGCTCTATATTGGCATTACCGTTCTCGTCTAAATTCACTACATAGCCGGAAACACAATTTGCAACCGGGTTTTCTGAATCTACAAGGTTTACCATAAAGTAGCAGTCGTCTGTTTCACCATCCAGGCTGGCGGTGAGTTTTATTTGGGTGTTTTCGGTAATTACCGTGCCTTCGGCCGGGGTTTGGGTCACCTCTGCACCTTGAAAATTAACTTCGCCCGTATCGGTATAATCAGGTAGAGTAAAACTGCAATCTTCATTTGGAGTTACGTTTTGATCTATCTGGCAGGAGATATTTAGAACATCGGCTTCGGTTAGTTCCAGCTGAAAACTACAATTGGCTTCCAATTCCCCAGAATCAACTGCAAAAAGATTTACCGTGGTGCTTTCATAAATAATTTCCCCGGCTTCAGGTTCCTGCCTAAAACTAGCTTCCCCACAGTTATCAGAAAAATTGGCCATATTTTCATAATCGGGAACTTCAAAACCTGTATCTGGACTAAAATTTTCCACCTGATTCTCGGGACAGGAAATTGTGGGTGGAATAAGGTCTACCAGATTTGCTGAAAAAGAACATTCTCCCACTAGTTCACCGGTTGCTTCGTCCCTTATTTCAATCGTAATTAAATAGGTTTCCTCGGTAAGCTGCTCCAGAGTTTGGGTGAAATCTGGGGTAAAGTTTTCAGTTTCAATTAATTCTGTGTAATCGGGGATTTGAGGATTACAATTTTCATCAAGACTAATATCGGAGATTTCTGCTTCAGGAATACAGTTATAACTGGGGGAACCCGTTTGTTCACCTTGCAGAATCAAGGTGATAATACAGGTTTCTATATTATCATTGCTATCGGTAGCGGTTAGATTAATAGTATATTCAGCAGGGCTGGAAATAATACTTCCCGGGGATGGTGACTGAACCAAATTTAAATCTTCTAAATCGTCACAATTATCTGAAACACTGTTTTCAAAGAAATTAGGTACCACATATCCTTCTTCGGGAAGATCTATAATTATAGCTTCTGCCGGACAAATAATTAAAGGGGCTCCCATATCTATCACAGTAATTTCTACTTCACAGGAATATTCTTCCCCGGTTTCGCTATTTGTAGCTCTAATAGTTAAAGGTTTTGTACCTATATCATCACAAGTAAATTGTTGATTGTCAAGTTCAAAATCTAAATTAGAAGTATCACTAGATATAAATTCGGAAGTTAGGATCTCTCTTACCGCAGAATTTTGAGCATCTTCTCCTAATCTAACGGTATATTCTTCTACACATTGGAAATTATAAGTTTCTTCTACGTTTATTTCTACTGTAAAACTGCAAACATTGGATACATTGCCAGCTTCATCAGTTGCCGTTAAAGTTACAACCTGATCTTGATCAATTAGAGTTCCAGGTGTAGGATCTTGAATAGGTATTAAATCCGTGTCACAATTATCTTCTACTCTAACTTGATCTCTGTAATCATCTAATGAATGAGTTTGTCCTTCCTCAATGGTAAATTCAATATTTTCTGGTGGACAATCGGAAATAACTGGATCTTGATTATCTATTAAATCAACCACAAAAGTACACTCAACTACTAAGTCTCCATCTTCACCGTCATAAACTTGTAAAGTCACGCTTATAGAATTATCATTTTCAGTAAAGGTTTGATTCAAATATGGATCAGATTCAAAATTTTGAGGATTTGAGATTTCATATTCCGGAACGGAATAAGAGCAATTATAATCATAATAAATAGGATCTAAATCATTTTCTACAGGGCAGTCAAAAGTAGGGTCTAATTCTGCTTCTGTTTCATACTCAACAGAAAAACTACATTCAGGTTGAGGATTACATGGAAAAAAATCATTGTCAGGATTTAAAGAAACTTCTACTAAACCTTCTTCATCTGGAGTTACTTCTGCAGTAAAATTATCATTCCGTTGAAACTTTTCTAAATCAAAAGTGAATGTAGCGTCTATGTTCAAAAGAGATTCAACCTCACCCCCTAATTCAAGGTCGTTAATGAATATATCATTACAATTATCCAAAGCTAAATCTATAGGAAGATTAAGGTTTTCAGAAATAGTAGTAACGGGAGCAAGATTCGGAAATGGAAAATAAACATCTACTTGATAATCTCCATTTTGGATATCCTCATAATTGTTTAATAAAATCAAGGGATTTAAATAAATATCAGAGAAATTTAAATCTCCATTATAATTTATAACATATACGTAACCAAAATCGTCTGTAATTACACTTCCTGGTGAATCCTGAGAGCCACTTAGAATTACATCTACATTTTCATCCTGATCATTAAATACTAATACTCTACCTGAAACTCCGGAATCTGAAACATAAACATTATTCCAAAGATCCACTGCAATTCTATAAGGATCATCTAAAATGTTGAAACCATATTGTCTTATAAAATCTTCTGATGGGGAATTTAGGTCATATAACTTAACCAGATCTAAATTTTCTCCTTCATATTCTCCGGAATATTGATCAGCCACATATAAGATATTAGCATCATTTACTGCTAAACCAGATGGACCATAAAAATCCCCACTGCCGTTTCCTTGACTACCTCCAATATCATAAACTAAATTTCCGGTAACAGAATTAAAAATTCTTACTTTTAAATTATCGGGGTCGGCAACAACGATTCTATCATTCTTGTCAATTAGCATATCTAAAGGCACATTGAACTGATTACCTTCAACTATATTCTCATCCTCTCCATCTTCAACATATTTAAACACCCCATCTCCATAGGTTAAATAAAAAACGTTTCCATGCGAATCAATATCTATGGAAATAACAGATTTATTAATTTTATTGCCGAGATACTCTTCTATAGGAGGGCTTCCGGAAAGAAAATAATCTAATGCGTTTACAACCACAGGAAATTCGTTGATGGAAGTACTCTCATAATTTTCATATTCAGAAATTTCTCTTTCAAAATTTCCAATATTTCCATTTGTCAGTATAAAATCATCTTCAACCAAATCACGATTTATGGATCCTTCGAAATTAAGAGTTAAAGGGATGGGGTTTTCATCCGTAGGATTAGATGCAGAACTAGTAATAATACAGTTTTCCTGCCCAAACCCAACACTAAAATTCAGTAAAAAAAAGAGAAAAAAAAGCGCCGTAGTGGTTCTAAGCGGCTGTAACCGAAAAGTATAACCGGGGTGTGTAAAGTAACTTTGCTTCATAGCCGGATTTTAGCGCCTCCGGCAGTAAAGATAAATATTGTGGCGTTAAAGATTTAAAAATTACGTTAATTATAAGGTTTTCCGTAATTTAAAAGCGGGCATAAAAATGCCTGGCCAGATAGCGGCCGGTAGATTTTTGTTAAAAAGTCCGGGTAGGAAAACAATCCTGTTACAGTTAGCACCGCAACAGGATTATTCCCGGAAACTGAAAATCACCTCGCTTTATGCTTCGGCATTTTCATTGTTCTTCACTACTAATCTAAATCCTTCTCCGTGAATGTTTAAAATCTCAACATTCTCGTCTTTCTTAAGGTATTTACGCAGTTTGGCGATATATACATCCATACTTCTGGAGGTAAAATAATTATCGTCTCTCCAAATTTTGGTAAGCGCAAGTTCCCTAGGCATCAAATCGTTTTCGTGCAGGGCAAGCAAACGCAATAATTCGTTCTCTTTTGGAGAAAGCTTTTGAGCTTCTTCATCCTTATAGGTTAAGAACCTTAGTTTAGAGTTAAGGTGAAAACCACCAATCTCGAACTCAAATTGCTTAGAATCGGCCACGCTGTCTGTAGCTTTACGCTGCATAATGGCTTTAATCTTCATAAGCAATACTTCGCTGTCAAAAGGTTTGTTAAGGTAATCGTCTGCTCCAACTTTATAACCTTTAAGCACGTCTTCTTTCATCGCTTTGGCGGTAAGGAAGATAATTGGGATTTCTTCGTTCTTCTCTCTTATTTCCTTAGCTAGCGTAAAGCCGTCTTTGTAAGGCATCATCACATCGAGGATACAAAGATCAAAATCGTCTTTTTTAAACTTTTCAAAACCTTCCATTCCATTTTTGGCGTGCGTTACTTCGTAATCGTTCATCGCCAAATAATCTTTTAAGACAGTTCCAAAGTTTGGATCGTCTTCTACTAATAAAATTTTCTTGTCTTCAGTTTCCATATATTTAAGATATTAGAGGTAATTTAATTATAAATGTGCTTCCTTTTCCTTTTTCGCTTTCTACCGAAACCTGCCCGTGATGGTCTTCTATAATTCGCTTGGCATAAGCCAAACCTAAGCCGTGACCTTTCACGTTATGGATATCGCCGGTATGTTCGCGATAAAACTTTTCAAATATTTTCTTTTGAACCAACTTGGTCATTCCCGCTCCCTGGTCACGAATCTTAAGAATGATGTAGTTCTTTACATTTTCAGTATAAATATCAATTTTAGGTTCTTCCGGTGAGTATTTCACCGCGTTATCCAGCATATTCACAATAACACTGGTAAAGTGATCCTGATTGGCCAGAATTGAAGAACGCAAAGCTCCAAAATGAGTTGTTACATAGCCACCGCGATCTTCTACAATAAGTTCTACGTGCGTTATAGCATCTTCTACCAGCTCGTGTAACTGAATCCTTTCTTTTTTAAGGTCCAGCTCGTTTCTTTCCAATTTAGAAATTCGCAAAACGTTCTCTACCTGGGCATGCATTCTTTTGTTTTCATCCCGAATCATCTTAAGATAGCGCTTTTTCTTTTCTTCGTCACTGCTAATCTTAGGATTTTTAATTGCGTCTAAGGCCAGGTTAATAGTAGCGATAGGCGTTTTAAATTCATGGGTCATATTATTGATGAAATCGGTTTTAATCTGGGAGATCTGCCGTTGTTTAATCAATTGTGATAATGCGCTGGAATATGCTATAACTATAATAAGCGTAAAGATAATCGATAGCGAGGCCATTAAGGTAATAGACGAAAGTACCACTTTTTTCTTCTCGGTAAAATTAACCAGCAACTGGTAATTGCTATTTCCCATATCGTCTGCAAAAAGCGGAACCCCATACGTGGCTGGATGGCTTAGCGAAAAATCGTCGCTATGCAAGTTGGTGGAAATACTATTACTGTATACGCCATATTCAAATTCAGATTTAATATCGCGATTGCTTAATTCCTGGGCCAAAAGCCTTTCTATAGTAGCCTCGTTTACTCTTTGGTGCAGCGGTAGCCTGCTGGTATGCTCGGCAATATATTCTTTAAGCAAATTTTTCTCGTACTCATCCATACGAATAATACGCTCAATTTGCTGCTGCGTACTAAGGTGGCTACCATCTATGTTATTGCGTTTGTTCACAATACTGGTTACCTTCTTATTGATGAGTTTCGTAAAAGGGATACTATCCCGAGCAGATTCTATAAAACCTGAGGAAACTTTATAATCTTCTTCCAGGATTGCATCAGAATGAAAAAGGGTTTGATTTCTTAATTTATTTTCATTTACGTAAGAATATTCGGTAATGGTAGATGATTCTAGCCGACTGTTAGTGGTGTCAGCATCCTTGAATTTCATCCAGTAATCTTCTATTTCCTGGTTTTGAATTTCGTTGGCCACCCGTAAAAGTACCTGCTTTACGTCGTAGGTAAACTGTGCTTCCTTATCATCTACGGTACTCTTAATCCAGTATCCCTGCACGAAAATTATACCGATTAGGGAGAGACTCATCAAGATAACGAGGAGTAAAAAAAGCTTTTTATTCATGTGGGCAAAAGTAAGATTTTAACATTTAGGGCTTTCAGCGTTTAACCAAATGTTAACAAAACTTCTGCTAATTTTCGCCTCCTTTTAAGAGAATTTCATGTAATTCGTCAACCCGAGATCTGGTAAGGGCTATATCGTGATTTTCAATTTCAAAATCGGCCAGTTTTTTCTTTTGCTCATCACTCCATTGTTTGGTCATTCTGGCTTCAATTTCTTCAACCGAACTATGATCACGTTGCTGTAATCTTTTTAGCTTTTCCTCCTTATCTGCGGTTACCAAAATATTCACATCACATTTTTTATAGCCTCCGGCTTCAAATAAGATTGCGGCTTCATAAAGCACGTAAGCCGAATCTTGTTTGCTTTTCCAGGTTTCAAAATCCGTCGCAACGGCCGGATGAATAATCCTGTTAAGGGCTTCCAGTTTTTCGGAGTCATTAAACACTATCGAAGCGATATGTTTACGGTTGGGACTTTTCCCGGTATAAGCCTGGTCGCCAATTAAGGCCATCACTTTTTTACGGGTTTCTTCTGAAGTTTCCAGCAGGCGTTTTCCGGCATCATCGGCAATATAAACCGGAACGCCTTTTTCCTTAAAAAAGCCAGCAACGGTGGTTTTGCCGCTGCCAATGCCTCCTGTAAGTCCAACTACCATCATCTTTTGATCACAAATTGAATTTTACGCTCGTTAAGCCTTAGATTGCTTACAAAGGAAGGCGATTTTGCGATGCTGGCAATAATGAAATCGTCGCCATCATCTATGTCATTATAATCGCAAACCACCCTGAAATTTTCAGCTTCCACCATTTCATACTGCCTTAAATTAACCTGGTAATACACTAAAACTTCCTTCGGAAAAATAGAGATATTAGTGTTTTCCGGCAGATTTAGAATTTCTACCAGCACTTTAACACTACCTTCGGTAAACTTCTCTACATCCTGGCTATAAGCCACCTCGTTAGTGTAAAAACTCAGCATCCCCAGGTTGGAAGTATCGATCTTTACTTTCCCTGAAACATTAGTATTTATATTATTAAGCCTTAAATAAACGGTTTTTAAACTTTGAAGGGTATCAATAATATTTTCAGGCCCGCTTACCTGAATGGAATCAGGGCGCAACGTAATCGGCTGGTTAGCAGAATAGCCCACCGCATAACTTAAATCAATATCGGGATTTACTTTTACCTTTTTTTTCTTTTTCGGTTGATATTTTATAGAAAGACTTTCCTGAATAAAACGGGCTTTTTCAAAATTGATATTTACCTGGTCTTCCAAAAATTCACGATTGGCTTCAAAATCATAGACCAGTTCCCCATCTGCCTCTAAAGCTTTGCCGAGATCCAATTTTACCTCAGGCCTAAAGATCTTGTAATACCAAATAGCGAAGCCTTTATCCTGAATTCTTAATTTTAAATTTTGCGGCCTTTCCTTAGCAATACTTTTATCCATAGGAATATTCACATAAGACACAGGGATATCTATAACCTGCGTATATTCTTTTGAAATCTGTACAAAAAACCAGATGAGGGAAGCAAACAGCAAAAAGAATCCAAAGGTCTTTAGACTGGATCTTTTAATGGAGATACGCTTAAATCTTATGTTTTTAAACATTTTTAAAGAATAAATTCGGGAATTCGTGTTCAGGATCCTGTTTTAAAATATGAATATGCCATATCGATTTCATAAAACCAGAACCATACCCGAAAAATTGTACCAAAGCGGCATAAACCGCTAAAAAACCAATTCCTAAACTTTTATTAGTTATGGCCGCGTGAATGGCAATCAGCACAAAATATAGCGCATATAATACAAACAACCACCAAAATCCCAGTTTTAAAAGTAAGATGGCCAATAAAAAGCCCAAACTAAATACTGCCGGAAACCAATAGGTAATCTTTCCCGAACCCGGATGCCATTTATTAAGAATTGGTCGCACCATTCCGAATTTTTGCACCTGGGTATAAAATTTTGACCAGTCTATTCGGCGTTTATGAAAAACCACCGCCTCGGAAATTAAGCATAATTTAAATCCGAGTTTTTTAAGTCGCAGGGAAAGATCGGGATCCTCCCCGGGATGAATTTTTCCGAATCCACCTGAAGCTTCAAATGCTTTTCGGGAAATTCCCATATTAAAACTCCGCGGCTGAAAATCGTTTACCGAAGATTTTTTACCCCGAATTCCCCCGGTAGTAAAAAACGAGGTCATCGAGTAATCTATAGCTTTTTGGGTTTTGCTGAAGGAAGGATGTGAAGCATCTGGCCCGCCAAAGCAGTCGCAGTAATTTTGTTGAAGAAAATCATCTACTTCCTGCAAGTAATTTTCGGGTAATATAACATCAGAATCCAGGATAAGATAATAGTTGCCTTTCGCTTTTCGCATCCCGAAATTCCGGGAATCACCTGGCCCGGAATTCTTTTTAAAGTAATAGCTAACATTGAGTTTCTTCTGAAACTGCATTACGATCTCCTGCGACGGAACACTGGAACCATCTTCAACGATCACAATCTCAAAATTACTATCAAATTGAAGCTCAAGCATACTCTCTAGTAATTCCCTAACCTCCTCAGGCCGGTTATAAACGGGAATTACAAAAGAATATTCCAAACTCATGCGGTAGCTTAAATTTGAGGGTTTTTAATTATTAATTTATTCTTATCGCCTCCCTGAACTGGGTTCAGAGTCTAAGTTGACTGAAACTCTATTCATATTAGACGCTGAACTAAATTCAGCGGGAAGTAAAATTGCGAATTCAGTATTCAAAATCAACGTCACGCTGAAGCTGCTTTTCAATTACACGTCACCTTGAACTGGTTTCAGGGTCTAAGTTATGAGAACTTCTATTCATTCTAGACGCTGAAATAAATCAGCGTGACGCCGTATTAAAATTAACCTACTCCTCCTGCCGTTTTACAAAAGACTCCATAACTTCCTGGCTAACTCCCATATTAGAAAAACCGCCGTCATGGAAGAGGTTTTGAAGCGTTACTTTTTTGGTAAGATCAGAGAACAGGCTTACGGTGTAATCGGCGCATTCTAATGCAGTAGCATTTCCAAGTGGTGACATTTTATCGGCATAAGCGATAAAGCCGTCAAACCCTTTTACTCCCTGTCCGGCAGTGGTTGGAGTTGGCGATTGTGAAATAGTATTTACTCTTACTTTATGATCTCTCCCAAAGAAATAACCAAAACTACGAGCAATAGATTCTAAAAACGCCTTATTATCAGCCATATCGTTATAATCTGGGAATACGCGTTGTGCAGCCATATAGCTAAGCGCCACAATACTTCCCCATTCGTTCATCGCTTCTTTTTTATAAAGCACCTGCATAGTTTTATGAAAAGAAACCGCAGAAATATCCCAACCTTTTTGGGTGAAATCGTAGTTCTGTTCGGTGTAATGATTTCCTTTTCTAACATTTACAGACATCCCGATAGCGTGAAGTACAAAATCGATTTTTCCGCCAAGAATCTCCATAGATTTTTCAACCAGGTTTTCCAGGTCTTCAATCTTTGTAGCATCAGCAGGAATAACTTCAGATCCGGTTTTTTCGGACAGTTCCTTAATGGTTCCCATTCTTAAAGCGATTGGAGCGTTGGTAAGCACAAACTCACCGCCTTCTTCTTTAATGCGTTCAGCGGTTTTCCAGGCGATAGAATTCTCGTCTAGCGCGCCAAAAATAATTCCTTTTTTTCCTTTTAACAGGTTATATGACATAGTGATCTAATTTTTATTCCCTTATTGAGGGTTTAATATTAAAAGGTTCTTCAGAAACTTGAAAAAATAGTTTCTAATCCAAACCTTCCCGGCTTTTCCCGAGATTATTGGTTACTTGTTGAGCCCGTAAATATAGCAAAATTACTTTCAGGCCATAGTTTTAATCCAGGAGCGCACGTGCGTGAGCCCGCGCTGAATCTCCTATATTCTTACCGCCAAGCATCATCGCCAGCTCTTCTACCCGCTCGCTGTCTTTTAATTCTTCGATCTTGGTGGTGGTGGTATGCACCGAATCCTCTTTAAATATTTTAAAATGACTGTTCCCTTTCCCGGCAATTTGCGGAAGGTGGGTAATGGCAATTACCTGCATCGCATTCCCCATTCGCTGTAAAATTCCCGCCATTTTTTGCGCGATATCTCCTGAAACCCCCGTATCTATTTCATCAAAAATAATCGTAGGAAGTTTGCTTTGGGCTGCAAGAATACTTTTTACAGCCAACATAATTCTTGATAGTTCCCCGCCGGAAGCCGCTTTTTTAATTTCCTTAAAATCGCCACCTTTATTCGCTGCCAGATACCAGTTTAATTCATCTTGACCATTGGCAAAAAAACTCGGAGCTTTCTTTAAATCTATTTTTAACCGGGCATTAGGCATTCCTAAATCGTCCAATAAAGCTTCGGCTTCTTTGATGAAGGCAGGAACTATAGCTTTTCGTTTTTCGTGCAATTTAGCAGCGATAGCGCCTAGTTGAGATTCCTGCTTAACGATGGCATTTTCTAATTCTGAAAGTGCATTTTCGGCATTTTCACTTACCGCAACTTTCTCCTGAAGCTCGTCCTTAATCTTCAGTAATTCTTCAATATTTTCTGCGGAATGTTTTTTCTGAAGATTATAAATCAACTGAAGTTTTTGATTGGTTGCTTCAAGTTCTTCAGGATTGGCCTCTACCCTATCCAGGGCGCTATGAACCTCCGAAGAAAGATCGTCTAATTCAATAATCACACTTCCTATACGCTGATGTAGATTTTCATAATTTGAAGATAAACTGGCAATCCTGGTCAAAGAGGCACGAGCCTGCTTTAAACTGTCTAAGCTTCCAATTTCTTCCTGCTCAAGTAAATTTAAAGCCGAACTTAAATTCTCGGTTAATTCTTCAACATTGCTCAACTCTTCGTATCGGGTTTCCAGTTCTTCCTGCATCCCTATTTTTAAACGCGCTTCTTCAAGTTCATTCAGCAAAAATAAATTGTAATCGTATTCTTTAGTGGCCTGCACCTGTTCTTCTTTTAACTCAATTAATCGCTTTTGTAATTTTTTGTAAGCTTTTAATTCAGTTCTATATTCTAAAAGCAAAGTCTCGCTGTTCGCAATAGTATCAATTACCTGAAACTGGTAATCGTTGTTTCCCAAACTCAAGGTTTCGTGCTGACTATGGATATCGATAAGATATTCGCCAAGTTTATTTAAAGAAGTGAGTTTTACCGGTGTATCGTTTACAAAAGCACGTGACTTACCCGAGGCAAGGATTTCCCGTCTGATTATCGTATTTTCTTCATAATCCAGATCTTCAGAAACAAAGAAATCTTTTAAGCGATAATTAGATATATTGAAGGAGCCTTCAATCACGCATTTTTTATCGGCATCTCGAATACTACCGTAATCGGCGCGATTACCTAAGAGAAGTCCCAGTGCGCCAAGCATAATCGATTTCCCGGCACCGGTTTCCCCTGTAATAATGGTAAAGCCTTCCTGAAGTTTGATATTTATATCTTCAATTAAGGCGTAATTTTTTATAGATAGAGCTGTGAGCAAAGTGTACTAAATTTGCGCTAAATATACGGGAGAAATTATTCCCAATCAACAATAAACTTTCTAGTGAGTCCACAAGCAATAATAAAAGGGAAATTTGGAATTTAGAGGCATCTGGATCACAGGATAGAGCATTTAAATCTCGATGATCGAGTAAAAATCCTTTATTTCAGGCTTCTCCAGTTTCGGGCATATCGGGGTGCAAGGCCGTTTAAAGTCTCGCTTAAACCAGGTCGATCAATTTCGGGGCCGGCGCCAAAAATTTGAGTTACCTCATCGGCTTTGGCATCAAAGAAGCTTCTAAGCAATAAAGAATTTGCCCTGCGTGAATTCATTGTGGTTAAATTCTCAATTGCATCAGCAATTTGCGTTTTCCCGGTTTCAGGATCTTTATGCATAACATCAAGTCCCAGACGGTGATATTGGTATAAAGCAGTGCGATATTCAGCAAACATATTAGAGAGCAGATCGGTATTTAAGCGATAGCGTGAGCTTTGCCCATCGGCACCACTCCAGCCAACGCGACCACTTTGCTGAGCGATGTTCACAATTCGGTTAGCTTCCTGGTAATATTCGGTACCGCCTTCGGGAGCAAAAGTATCGGCATCCATTCCTAGAATAGTGTATACATAAAAGGAAACCACCGAAACCAGGTTGTTTGAAAAGGAATTCTGGCTGTAATTTAAGGGCTGGTATTCGCGATAATTAAAGCTGAATTGCGCATCGTTAAAATTAAAAACCAGGCTTACCATATTAGACCCGTAAACCGGTCTTGAAGATTGCACCTGAATTGTCCCACTGAAAGACTCGCCTTCAAACTCGTTTATGGTGATAAACATACTGCAATTAATGCGTTCCCCAGGTTCAAATTCTTTATTAGTCCAGGAAGTCTGATTTACAAACTCCCGAAGCGAATTTTCTAAAGTCCTGAAAACCGAAAGGTTACTTTGCCCGGTTTGCTCGGTATTAATCACTATTTCGCAATTGAGTTCCTGGGCGGCCACAAAAGGCATCCCGGCAACTAAAAGAATAAACAACAGTAATTTACGCATCTAGCAAATGTACGATTTCGTTTAAAATATCGGTCGCGACCTCAGCCTTCGTTTTTAGATCAAAGGCTTTCTCTGAATCTTTATAGACCAAAGTAATTTTATTGGTGTCTTTTTTAAAACCTGCCCCGGTATCGTTTAAAGAATTCAACACGATAAAATCGAGGTTTTTCTTTACAAGTTTTTCCCGGGCGTGTGCCAGCTCATTATTCGTCTCTAAAGCAAAACCTATTAATTTTTGATGGGTTTTCTTCTTCCCCATAGATAATAAGATATCCTGGGTTTTGATAAGTTCAAGGCTTAGGTTTTCTTCAGATTTTTTAATTTTTTGAGCAGCTACAATTTTTGGTTTATAATCTGAAACTGCTGCAGCTGCAATAGCCACATCCACATCTTCAAAATGATCGTGCACCGCCAAATACATTTCACGTGCACTAACTACCCAAATTAAGTTGATCTTCGGATCTTCAATTTCTAAATGTGTAGGCCCTGAAACCAGAACAACCTCAGCTCCAAGCGCAGCCGCTTTTTTAGCGAGTTCAAAGCCCATTTTTCCGCTGGAATGATTTCCAATAAATCGCACAGGATCTATAGCTTCGTAAGTTGGGCCGGCGGTAATGAGGACTTTCTTATCCTTTAGGGGTAGATTTTCAGAAAAATGCGCTTCAAGAAAGCTTACAATATCTTCGGGTTCTGCCATTCTTCCCTCTCCCTTTAAACCACTGGCAAGTTCACCGGTTCCTGCGGGAATCATAATATTTCCGTAAGATTTTAGACTTCCAAAACTCTTTTTTGTGGAAGGGTGTTTATACATATCCAAATCCATTGCCGGTGCAAAAAAAACCGGGCATTTAGCCGATAGGTATGTTGCGAGAAGAAAATTATCACTATTGCCCGAGGCCATTTTAGATAAGGTACTGGCAGTGGCGGGGGCTAAAACCATAAAATCGGCCCAAAGGCCGAGTTCTACGTGATTGTTCCACTGCTCATCTTCATCATCTTCTGTAAAAGAAGAAAATACCTCATTTTTAGATAAGGTGGATAGCGTAAGCGGAGTTACAAATTCCTTTGCAGCCGGCGTCATCACAACTTTTACCTGTGCACCGGCTTTAATAAACAAGCGTACTAAAAATGCAGATTTATAGGCGGCGATACCGCCACTTATGCCCAAAAGCACTTTTTTGCCTTTTAGTACAGACATCTTAATTAAGCTTCTGCTTCAGAATCTTTAGTGTTTCGGTAATAGATCTTACCGTCTAACCATTCCTGCATAGCAAGAGCGTGTGGTTTTGGAAGTTTTTCATAAAACTTAGAAACCTCAATTTGCTCCTTGTTCTCAAAAATCTCATCAAGACTATCATTGTAAGTAGCAAATTCGTCAAGCTTCTCCAACAATTCTTTTTTGATCTCAGAATTGATTTGGTTTGCTCTTTTTGCAACTACTGAAATAGCCTCGTATATGTTACCTGTTGGCTCGTCCACCTTGTTCTTATCGAAGGTAATTGTGTTAATTGGTGCGTCTGTCTTTTTAATATCCATCTTTCTTCTACTATTAAAAATTTTGTAAGCGTGATTTTATATCTTCTGCTGAAGCTTCCATTGGTTCTATATATTCGCCTTCTGGATAATATTTTTTGTAATCCTGGTAATATTCCAGCGCTTCTTGTAGGCGCTCTTCCATTAAATCCCGAAAACTATTAATGGCCAGCTCGTAAGCTGAATCAAACCTGTAATAATGCGCATCTTCCCTAAAAGGAGACCCCGGATTATTAGCCAGGAAATTTGTAAAAGAGGTTATAGCGGCACGGTAATTTCCGGCTCTGGCTTCTCCTGTTAAATGATATTGTTTTGCAATTTCGTATTCTTTTCTTTCAAGTTTAATACGCAACTCAGCTGCCATATCGTTGGCTTCATCTGCGTGCGCGCCTTCGGGATACGTATTTAGATAAGCCTGAAGTTCTGCAATTGCCTTATTAGTATCGGTTTGATCAAGATCATATCGTGGGGAAAGTTCATAAAAGCTTCTTGCTTTTTTATAAGCTGCTTCTTCAACCTTATCACTGTTAGGATAAGATTGCTGAAAACGTTCAAACTCATAAGAAGAGAGGTAATAATTTTCTAATTCATAATAAGTATCGGCAAATAAATAGCTAAGTTTTTCTCCCTGAGGTTTTCCACGATATTCAGGAACAATTTGTTCAAATAACCTTAAGGCTTTTCGATATTTCCGTTTATCGTTATTTTCTTTAGCTTCGTTGTATAACTGTTCTGCGTAGGTATATTTCTTTCCACTGTCCTCACTTTTTAATAAGTTTTGGTACTCTCCACAAGACACCGTTAACATTAAAACTGCTGCTAATAAAATTGCTTTCTTCATCATTTGTAAAAACATCTGGCAAAAGTACATTTTTCTTCAGTATAAAAAAAACTTTGTATACAGCCTTAGATAACTCAAATAGTGTTTCTGTATTATCCTGAAAAAAGATAAACTAAGGCTTTTGCTGAAAAAACAAAAATCCCCGGGGTGGGGATTTCTAAAGTAAGTTGATAAATTTTAGCTAAAATTCTTCAGAAATTCTTCAATTTGCTGCTGAAGCCTAGGTGTTGCTTTAACCAGAGGCAATCTCAGGTAATTTTGAATGCTCCTTTTTTGAGCAAGCAAGGCTTTAATTCCGGCCGGATTTCCTTCAGCAAAGATCAAATCTATAGATCGCTGCATTTTATAATGAAGCTCATAAGCTTCAGTTGATTTACCCTCCAAACCAAGAGAAACCATTTTAGAAAATTCCGCAGGTAATCCTTGCGCGATTACCGAAATCACTCCTTTTCCCCCAGCTAAAACCATAGGTAAGGTAAGCATATCGTCTCCAGAGATTATCAGGAAATCTTTTGGCACCAGGCTTATTAATTTCATAGCCTGTACCATATCACCGGCGGCTTCTTTTACTCCAATAATATTACCGAAGTCTCTCGCGATACGGTTTATGGTTTCCGGTAGCACATTAGATGCGGTTCTTCCCGGCACATTATAAAGAATTACAGGGAGCGGTGAAGCGGCAGCTACAGCTTTAAAATGCTGATAAATTCCTTCCTGAGTAGGTTTGTTATAAAAAGGTGAAACCGAAAGAATGGCTTCAAAACCATTAAGGTCTCCGTTTTTTAGTTCTTCACAAAGAGCATGCGTATTATTTCCTCCCATTCCTAGAACTAAAGGCAGGCGTTTGTTATTCTGTTTTACAACAGTATCTATTACGAGTTGTTTCTCTTCTTTATTAAGGCTGGCGCTTTCGGCGGTTGTTCCTAAAACCACCAGGTAATCTATTCCATTTGCGATCTGGTTCTCTACCAGATTTTCCAGTGCTTGTACATCTACAGATAAATCTTCCTTAAAAGGAGTTATCAAAGCCACACCGGTACCAATAAATGATTTCATTCTGTTTTAATTTTTTTGTGATAATCGAAAAGATTTCCCCTATTTCATCTTAAAACTAAAAAAAGCAAAATTTTCGGGCGACAAATGTATTGATTTTGCCAAGTTCATCACCTAAAATCTAGTTCCGTATTTAGAAAAAAGCACATATTTAACAGCTTTGTTTTTTCTGTTAAAAAATAAACATGCTAAAAAGTGTCCCAGGTCATTAAATTAAGTTCATCAAGCGAAGTTTATTTTCGGGGGTAAGGAAAAAAAGCAGACAAAAAATTAATCCTGTATACCAAAGTAAATTCCCTGTGATTAAAATAGCTGAATCTTTCATATAAAAATGCGCAGAATCTCTAAAGACATCTGCAAATATAAATGCCAATACCAGCGTAACAAAGTAAACTGATTTTCTAGAATAAGAATTCAGGTAATAGATTAGGGAGAAAATACCTAAAATCAATAAAACACTGTAATACGCTATATAAATAGCAAATTCCATATTATTGACCATATAGCTCTTAAGCTCAATCACATGCATTAATAATAAATAGGTGTTCACAGAAATTAGAAGTAAAAAACACGTCAATACTGATTTACTGGCGGTTTGCCGCTCTGTGTTCTGTAAGGCTTCCCTGCTTAAACCAAAATAAGCGGCAATATAAAAGAAGAGTGAAAAAACAGTTAAACTGTAAGTATTAAAAAAGAGGCCGGCAATTTGTGCAGTTATGAAAAACACAAAAAAGACCATAGCGTTAAAACCAGCTTTTTTATTTAGCTTTAAATAAATACCGGCAAGTCCGTTAACAAATAAAAGCTGTGTAGCCTGTATCAACCAATCGGCTTCAGCTACAGTAGCATATATATTCACAGCCAGCAGCGGAATAAGAAGTATAGATATGTATTGAAAAAGATTCATTTTCCTCAAATTGCGGCCCGAAAATATAAAAATCATTTTATCATAATCACCTTTTTTAGTAAAGCATCAGTATTTTCAAGCTAACGGCGTAGTTTTTCGATAAGATACTCACTTTTTCCGTTGAATTACCACTGATTATTCAAAAGTAAAACTTTAGCCGACACGGATAATCTATTTATCTTTGGCTCCTTAATAAAATTTAAATCACCAACATAATGCTGGATCCTAAAAATTGGTATTACAGGATAATAACTATAGGCCTGTATCAAATTTCTAAAATGGGTTGAAATTCTAAATAGATGAAAAAAATTAGATCAAGTTTTTATCTGCTCTTCTCTATACTCGTGTTGAGTTGTAAAGGAAATTCGGTTGAAACTGCCGAAATTAAAGGACAACGAATCGCAATAGATGAAAATATTGAAGCCGACTCGCAAATTGAAGACTTTGTAGCTCCTTTTAAGGAACATCTTAATAAGACATTGGATAGCACCTTAGCCTATAATCCAAAGGATATGGTGAAAAGTGACGGGGATCTAAATACTGCTATTGGCAACCTAATGGCAGATATTGTTATGGAACAGGCCAACCCGATCTTTAAAAGCAGAACCGGTAATAAAATAGATATGGTTTTGCTAAATCACGGCGGAATTAGATCTGGCTTAAATAAAGGAAATATTTCTACCCGAAGTGCCTACGCGCTCATGCCTTTTGAAAATGAAATCGTTGTAACCCAACTTTCCGGAGAGAAAATCAATGAAATGCTTTCTTACCTGGAACGGGCAAAAACCGCTCATCCCGTTAGTGGAATCCAGATAGAATTGGACCAAAATTACAAAGTTACCAATGCTGAAATAAATGGAGAAACTATTGATAAAGACAAAACCTATTTTGTGGCGACTTCAGACTACTTGCAGCAGGGTGGTGATAATATGAGCTTTTTTAAAGATCCAATCGCACTCTATAAAGTAGATTATAAACTACGAAATGCGATTATAGACTATTTCAAAAAGGTTGATACTTTAAAAATTGAAAAAGATAATAGGTTCATTAGAAAGTAAAGGCGATGAAAAGAAGAAATTTTATACAGCAAACCTCAGCAGCAACAGCGTTTATAGGAATTGGCGGTCTAAGTTCACTTTCGTTTGAACCAGATTATAAAAAGCATATCACCATTCTGCATACCAACGATGTGCATAGCCACATTGAACCTTTTGACCCCGATGATTACCGGAACCCGAATATGGGTGGAGCAGCCAGGAGAGCAACTTTAATTCAGCAGATAAGGAATGAAAACCCTAATACTTTATTATTAGATGCGGGGGATATTTTCCAGGGGACACCTTACTTTAATTTCTATGGAGGCGAACTGGAATTCAAGTTAATGAGCAAGATGAAGTACGATGCAGCCACCATAGGAAACCACGATTTTGATAATGGTTTAGATGGGCTATATGCGCAACTTCCGCACGCCGAATTCGATTTTATTTCTTCTAATTATGATTTCAGTGATACAGTGATGGATGGGCATACCCACGATCATAAAATTTTCACTAAAAACGGAGTGAAAATTGGTGTTTTTGGATTGGGAATCGAATTACAAGGCCTGGTCAATGAGAATCTATACAAAGAAACCAAATATCTTGATCCTTCAGAAATTGCCCAGGATCAAAGCCGAATTCTAAAAGAAGAAAAGAATTGTGACCTGGTTATTTGCCTTTCGCATTTAGGGTATGACTACAGCCACGAAAAAATTTCTGATATCAAACTGGCAAAAGCCACAGAAAATATAGATCTTATTATTGGCGGCCACACCCATACTTTTCTTGACAAACCAACTATTGAAACAAATAAGGTCGGAAAAAAAGTTCTGGTAAACCAGGTTGGTTGCTACGGACTCTACCTGGGAAGAATTGATTTTTACCTGGACAATGAAAACGAAATTAAAGCTAATGGATTAAAGATTAAGGTTTAAGATCTTTATCTCAATCTTTGAAAATTAATTTACTGAATAGCCTAATCAAGCATTTTCAAAAACTCGTCTTCACTTACAATTTTAGTCCCGAGTTTTTCGGCTTTTGCCAGTTTGCTGGGGCCCATATTTTCACCGGCAACCAAATAATCTGTTTTTCCTGAGATTGATCCTGAAACTTTCCCACCATTATCTTCAATCATTTTCTTAAGCTCGTTCCTGGAAACTTTCTCAAAAACGCCCGAAATAACAAAGGTGTTTCCTTCCAGTATATCGCTTTGATTTTCTAGTTCTTCCGCAGCGATTTCCAGTTGAAGTCCGTAATCTTTTAATCGCTGAACAATCTCCCTGTTTTTTTCGGATGCAAAAAAATCGGTTACACTTTCGGCAATGCGTTCTCCAATTTCATCAACTGCTGTGAGATCTTCGGTTGAAGCCGAAGCCAGGGCATCTATATTTTTATAATGTTTTGCGAGTTTTTTAGCTACGGTTTCGCCCACATACCTTATTCCCAGCGCAAATAAAACTCGTTCAAAAGGAATTTCTTTAGATTTTTCAATCCCATTAATCAGGTTTTCAGCCGATTTTTCAGCCATTCTTTCCAGGGGAAGAACATCTTCTTTTTTCAGTGTATAGAGATCGGCATAATTGGTAATTAGATTCGCGTTCACCAACAAGGCAACCGTTTCTCCGCCCAGGCCTTCAATATCCATCGCTTTCCGGGAAATAAAATGTTGAATTCTCCCCACAATTTGCGGCGGACAACAATTATAATTTGGACAATAATGTTGGGCTTCTCCTTCTTTTCTAATTAATTCGCTACCACATTCGGGGCAGGTTTCAGCATATTTGGTTTCCGGAGTTTCAGGATCTCTTTGGGTAAAATCTACTCCCACTATCTTCGGAATAATCTCCCCGCCTTTTTCTACAAAAACAATATCACCTTCCCGCACATCAAGCTTTTCAATTTGATCGGCATTATGCAAAGAAGCCCGTTTTACCGTCGTTCCCGCCAATTGTACCGGTTCCAGGTTAGCCACAGGAGTGATCGCCCCCGTTCTTCCTACCTGGTAGGTGATTTTATTTAATTTGGTGCTTTCCTGCTCGGCTTTAAATTTATAGGCCATTGCCCAGCGTGGCGATTTGGCGGTGTAGCCTAGCTCGTCCTGCTGGTCAAAACTGTTTACTTTCACCACCACACCATCGGTTTCATAAGGTAGATCGTGGCGATGCATGTCCCAGTAATTCACATAATCCAGAACTTCAGCAATACTATTCTTTAATTCAGCTTCTGGCGGAACTTTAAATCCCCATTCCCTGGCTTTTTTCAAGCCTTCAAACTGGGATTTAACCGGCAATTTTTCAGCAACTAAACTATAAAGCAGGCAATCTAAAGGTCTTTTGGCAACCTCAGCACTATCCTGCAACTTTAAACTCCCGGAGGCAGTATTTCTAGGGTTCGCATAGGGTTCTTCTCCGGATTCCACCCTTTCAGCATTCATTTTAGCAAAACCTTCGTAAGGCAAAACGATCTCTCCCCGAATATCAAATTTCTGTGGAAAATCACCTTTCAATTTTAAAGGAACCGATCTTATAGTTTTTATATTATTGGTAACATTATCACCCTGAAAGCCATCACCACGGGTAACGGCACGCTTCAACTTACCGTCTTCGTAAGTAAGACTAATTGAAGCGCCGTCATATTTTAACTCGCAAACATATTGCACTTTACCACCAATAGATTTCTCGATGCGTTTTTCCCAGTCTTCCAGCTCTTCCTGGGAATAGGAATTTGAAAGCGAATACATTCTATAATCGTGGACTACAGTTTCAAAATTCTTGGTTATGGCACCGCCTACACGGCGCGTGGGAGAATTAGGATCATCAAATTCAGGATTCTTTTCTTCTAAATCCTGTAATTCTTTCAGCTTCATGTCAAAGTCATAATCGCTGATCTCGGGCTTGTCTTCTATATAATATAAGTAATTATGCCTGTGTAGTTCTTCGCGTAATTGATTGATCTTATCTTCGGTACTCATAAAAATCGGGCTGGTAAGTTATTGCTGAGCTTTTAGTTTATCGTTTTCAAAAATAAAGGAATGCTTTTTTCCCTGGTGCCTAAATTCAATTTCGAATTCAGATTTATAGGCTTTATCATCAGTAGGAAACCAGTCTTTTAACTTTTGGTTAATGGTAATTAGCAGACCTTCGTCATCTCCAATCGCGCAAAAACGCTCAAAATCGCCATCGTATTTCTCCAATTTAAATTTCGAATTCAAAAACTCAAATTTTTCTGAAATGTTTTCAGTCACCAAACCAACTTCACTTATCCCCAAAATACTTTTTTCTGAAAATAATGCAGAATCGGGTTTACTGAAACTTTCACGGGAAATGAATTCGATTATATTTTTATCCTCATCATAGAAATAGAGAGATTTAGCCCTCCAGGCTATAAAATCTACAATTTCCTGCCCATTCCCTTCCAAAACAGGAATACGCTCTTTCACCCACTCCAAAGCTTCATTATGCTGATTATCGGGAATATGAAAGGCGATATGATAAGTCGTGGCGTTTTCTTTATACTGAAATCTTATCGAAGAATATCCGGTTTCAACTTCAAAATAATCCTCGGTATAATCAGTGATTTTAAAATTCAATTTATCCCGGTAAAATCGAAGTTGCTCCTTGATATTATCGGTATATATTTGAAGTTTATGGATTTTCATAGTGTCTTTTTTAGGTCTGATCTTTATTCATCCATTTTGGAACAGGCATAGGTTTAAAATTATGCATTTTTTGCAGTAGCTCCTCAATATTTTCAGCAATAAGCAACAGATCAAAATTCTCTTTTCTTAGCAAACCTTTTCTAACCATGGTTTTAAGCATCGCGATAAGATCGTCGTAGAATCCATTGATATTTAAAAGTCCTATTGGATTTTGATGCAGACCTAATTGTCCCCAGGTCACGATTTCAAAAAGCTCTTCAAAAGTTCCAAAACCTCCCGGCAGGGCGATAAAACCATCGCTTAATTCGTGCATTTTAAGCTTGCGCTCGTGCATATCTTTGGTGGTGATCATTTCGGTTAAACCGGTATGAACAACTTCTTTGGTTTTAAGGAAATCGGGGATTACACCAATAACTTCTCCTCCATTTTGAAGGGTGCCCGCGGCAACCTGGCCCATTAAACCCAGTTTACTCCCGCCAAAAACCAATTGAATATTTTTTTGAGCCAGGATTTTTCCTAAGCGGTAAGATTCGGTGTATATTTTCTCATCATTTCCTTCGCTGCTTGCGCAAAACACGGCAATGCTTTTTAATTGATTTTCGCTTTTGTTTTCCAAAACTATTATTTTCTATTTATGACTTCTAGTTCTGATAACTATCGGAAGTGTTTGAAGTGACATTTTAAAACTTTTCCCCTTTTAACATCCTGAAATTCCCAAAAATATCTTTTCGTAATTCTGTTTTAAACCCGTGTTCCTGCATCATCTGTTCGGTTTCTTTAGCCAGGTATTGATTGATCTCAAAATAGAGCTTTCCGCCGGGAATCAGGGCATTCTTAGCCAATTTCGTGATTTTATCGTAGAAAATTAAAGGATTTTCATCTTTAACATACAAGGCTGTGGGAGGATCGTACGCTAATACATTTCGATGCATCTCCTTTTTCTCCAATTCCCGCACGTATGGCGGATTGGAAACTATTATATCGTAAGATTCCGAAAGCTTTTCCAGTTTAAGGATATTCTGCTGAAGAAAACCCAGGTTTACTTCATTGTTTTGAGAATTTTGAGCTGCAATCTCCAAGGCTGCTGCTGAAATATCTAAAGCTGAAATTCTAGCCTGCAGAAGATTCTTTGCCAGGCTTATAGCGATGCATCCGCTCCCAGTTCCTATGTCAAGGATTTTTAATATATTATTTTCTGAAGAAAAATCGTCCAAAATCCATTGTACCAATTCTTCGGTTTCTGGTCTCGGAACCAGTACATTTTTATCGACTTTAAATGCCAGTCCGAAAAATTTCGTTTTCCCAATAATATGCTGAATAGGTTCGTATTTTTTTAACCGCACCAAAGCCGAATCTAATTTCTCCACCTGATCTTCATCAATTTCAAGTTCAGGATTTAAAGCCAGGTCTATTCGTTTTATTTCGAATAAAGCATCAGTTAGTAAAAAGAAAAAAGAAAGCACTTCTTCCGCAGGATAATCGTTTTCAAGCGCTTTTAGGAAGATTTCTTTTTGTTCTTTAAGTTTCATGCTTCAGTTGTGAGTTGTCTGTTCTCAGTTTTCAGTTCTGGGTTGCGAGTTGCGGTTAAATAAAAAAACTTTAAATCTTGAATCTTTTCTCTTTATTCTCTCCTCTGGTCCTTTAAATATCCCTGATCATCCACATCGTACAATTATAATGTCCGGTGTCGCCCATAGGCTTTTCTAAAGATTTGAATCCGCTTCGGCTATAGAGTTTCCTGGCGCTTTCCATATACGGAATGGTTTCTATGTAGCATTTTTCAAAATTCTGCGATTTTCCGAATTTTAGGCAGGTCTCCATCATTTGTGCACCCAGGCCTTTGCCACGGGCTTCCGGTAGAAAATACATTTTCTGCAATTCGCATATTTTTTCTTCCAGGCCGATTAAAGGTGCGATTCCCGCTCCTCCAATTATTTTCCCTTCATCTTCCACCACAAAATAGTTCATTCGTGAGTGCTGGTAGGTTGCAAACATATCGTCCAGGGCCTTGTCTTCATAGGCGGTTCCTACTTTGGGAACGCCCATTTCTACCAAAACCATCCTTACTACTTCGGCAACTTGTTGATTGTCTTCGGGTTGAATTTCCCGTATTTTTAGCGTGCTCATTCTTAGTAAATAATCCTATTTTAGTGGCGTGAATATACACGAAAAATATATAAAACGCTGTATTGAACTCGCCAAAAACGGACTGGGAACTACCTATCCCAATCCGCTGGTAGGCAGCGTAATTGTTTATAAGGACAGGATAATTAGGGAAGGCTGGCATCATAAATCCGGAGCGCCACACGCCGAGGTAAACGCTATTAATTCGGTTCAAGATGATTCTCTTTTAAAAAAGGCTACCATTTACGTGAGCCTGGAACCTTGTAGCCATTTTGGAAAAACGCCGCCCTGCAGCGATTTGATAATCGCCAAAGGCATAAAAAAAGTGGTGATTGGCTGTGTAGATCCTTTTGCTGAAGTCGCCGGCCGGGGAATTAAGAAATTGATGGAAGCCGGGTGCGAAGTACAGGTAGGGATTCTGGAAAAAGAATGTCAGGAACTGAACAAACGCTTCTTTACTTTTCATCAAAAAAAGCGGCCTTATGTTATTTTGAAATGGGCTCAGACTTCGGACGGATTTATCGCTCCTGAATTTCAGAAAAAACGAGAACCGGTTTGGATCACTAATCAATATTCAAAACAGCTAGTACATAAATGGCGGAGCGAAGAACAGGCTATTTTGGTAGGCACCAATACCGCGATTGCCGATGACCCCAAACTAAATACAAGGCTTTGGAAAGGTACAAATCCGGTTCGGGTGGTGATCGATAAAGGTTTAAAGATTGCGCAGGAATCAGCTTTGTTTGATGGCAGCATAAAAACCATTGTGCTAACCGAAAAACATTCTAAAAACACTTCCTATAGTAATAATATAGTTTTTGAAAAGCTCGATTTTCATAAAAATATACCTCAACAAATTTGCGAAGTTTTATACAGGCATAATTTGCAATCTGGTATTATTGAAGGTGGCGCTCAAACGCTTCAGTCCTTCATTGATGCAAATCTTTGGGATGAAGCCCGTGTTTTTACAGGGATATCTGAATTTCACAAAGGAGTAAAGGCACCGGGATTTTCAGGAAAAATACTTTCAGAAACCACGCTGAAGCGGGATAATTTAAAAATTTACAAGAATGATTAAAACTATAATTTTTGATTTTGGAGACGTATTCATAAACCTAGACAAACCGGCTACGATGCGCGAAATGGAAAAATATGAAATCGAATCGCTTTCAGAAGATTTACTGAATATAAATCAGCAATATGAAAAAGGATTGGTCTCTTCAGAAGAATTTGTAAAATCGTATCAAACCGAACATTCCCAACTTCAGGAAGAACATTTTAAAAATTCCTGGAATGCTATTCTGATAGATTTTCCGGAATATCGGCATCAGTTTTTAAAAAAGCTTTCTCAAGAAAAAAACTACCAACTTATTCTTTTAAGCAATACCAACGAAATTCATATTGACTGGGTTAAGGAAAATGTATCATTTTTCGAAGATTTTAAGGCGTGTTTTGATGCGTTTTATCTTTCGTACGAGATTAATTTCAGAAAGCCAGACGCTGAAATTTATGAGTTTGTTTTAAAAGAACACGATCTAAAACCCGAAGAATGTCTTTTTATAGACGACACCCGGGAAAATACAGACGCTGCCGAAAATTTAGGAATTCACACCTGGAATATTGAACCTACCCGCGAAGATGTGATCGATCTATTTACCGCCAAAAAGGAATTGTTTTGATCTACCTGCTGCTTAGCATCCTCTCTTCCACAGTTATTTTTGTGGTTTTTAGACTTTATAAAAAGTATGGAATTAATACGATGCAGGCGATTATCGTTAACTATTTTATCGCCTGCATCGTAGGATTTTTCGGCTATATTGATGGTGTTGGCGATCTGGTTAGAATTCCTACGGAATCCTGGTTTTTGGGAACTGTTTTTCTTGGCGCAATGTTTATTACTGTTTTTAACCTGGCAGCGATAACCACGCAACGCAGCGGACTTTCGGTGGTCTCGGTCGCTACAAAGATGTCGGTTGCGATTCCTGTTTTCTTCGGAATATTTATTTATAATGAAAGCCTCGGGTTTTTAAAAGTCTCCGGAATTATACTCGCACTCGCAGCGGTTTATTTAAGTTCGATTAAAACCGAGAAAGGCATTAAAATAAAAAAAAGAAACCTAATTTTCCCTTTACTGGTTTTCTTCGGAAGCGGAATTATTGACACCACCATCAACTATCTGGAAAATTTCTATGTTTCTGAAACCGATGTTGGGCTTTTTTCCTCCAGTATTTTTGGAATCGCCGGCATCATCGGGACAGCTATTTTGATTGGTCAGGCTGTCTTAGGAAAATTAAAAATTACCTGGAAAAACATTGCCGGTGGAATTGCCCTGGGAATTCCGAATTATTTTTCTATCTATTTCCTGGTGATGGCCTTGCGGTCACCCGGTATTGAGAATTCGGTGATTTTCACCTTAAACCACGTGGGAATTGTTTTGGCTTCCACAATTCTTGGAATTGTACTATTTAAAGAGGTTTTGCTAAAGAAAAACTGGATTGGAATTGCGCTTGCGATAATAAGTATTATACTGGTAGCGAGTAGTCAGTAGGTTTATCCCGAAAGGCGTCAAAGGTTTTAAAAATCTATGACACCTAAAAATAAGTTACAATGAAAGATACCTATAAAACCATCACCAAAGCTTCATCTGAAGTCTTATTTAAAGACCGAAATTCTAAATTTTTCGGGTATGCATTTCCGGTGAAAACCGAAGAAGAGGCCAATCTTCATCTCGAAGAATTAAAAACAAAACATCATAAAGCACGGCACTGGTGTTATGCCTGGCAATTGGGGAAATCAGATTATCAATATCGCGCCAATGATGACGGGGAACCTTCAAATTCTGCCGGAATGCCCATTTATGGGCAGATTCTGTCTTTTGAAGTGACAAATATTTTAATTGTAGTGGTTCGGTATTTTGGTGGTGTAAAACTCGGGGTCAGTGGCTTGATTAACGCCTATAAAACCGCCGCACAAATGGCACTGGAAGAAGCCAATATCATTACCCGAACGATAGACGAGCTTTTTGAGCTCAGCTTTGATTATCCTGAAATGAACATCGTGATGCGATTAATCAAAGAAAATAATCTCAATATCATTGAGCAAAAACTAGAGTTGGATTGCAAGATTTATATTTCCGTCAGGAAAAAAGACGCGGAAACGATATTTGAGAAATTTGTTTCAACTTATAAGGTTGGGATTAAGAAGTTGGAAGATTAAATGTTATATACATAAAATATTTGAAGAATTTCGAAGTAAGATATCGTCAAGCTGTCCTGAAAGCTTTCAGGATCGTTTCAGACTTTATTCCGAATTTACTTCGGGATTCTAATATGGAATAATTTTCAACAACTTAGATCCCGAAACAAATCAGGATGACGGCTAAATATAAAACCTCACAAAATCACTTCAACTTATCCAAAACATATTGAGGGCAGCGAATTGGTTTTTTGGTTCTTGCATCCATAAAAACAAGGGTCGTAAATGCTTTAGATAGCAATTCTTTATTTTGATTATAAATTAAATATTCAAAAGTTATTTTTACCGAAGGAAGTTCTTTTAATCTCACCTCAATTTTAAGTTCATCCTCAAAAAGTGCGGGTTTTAAAAATTTTGTATTGAGTTCATAAACGGGTAACATCACCCCGGTTTCCTCCATAACTTTATAAGAAATACCCAAAGCGGAAAGCCAGTCCAACCGGGCTATTTCAAAGTATTGCGCATAATTCCCGTGATGCACCACACCCATTTGATCGGTTTCCGCATAACGGACTTTAACATAAGTTTCGTGACTTTTCATATTGAATTTAACAGGTAAAGTGAGTGAGGTTTTGTACTTTCATAATCGGATTTAAGTATGCACAAAATTTTCTTAAAATTCAACCCCAAACAGGTTTTTTTATTACATAAATTGTTCACATATTTGTTCCACTCAAGTTGAAAGCCCTAATTCTTTTAACTGCTAATAAACCACTACTAATCTAAAATAATACAACACAAAGCATGTCAAAAACTGCGCAATCAGTTTGGAATAGCTGTCTGGCTTTTATCAAAGATAACATCACTCCACAGGCTTACAAAACGTGGTTTGAACCTATACAAGCAGTAAAACTCACAGATTGTGCCCTTAGCATACAGGTGCCTTCAAAGTTTTTTTACGAGTGGCTAGAAGAACATTATGTCAAGCTTTTAAAAGTTTCACTAACCAAAGAATTAGGGGAAAAAGCCAAATTGGTCTATGTGATCAAAATGGAGAATACTTACGGAAATAAAATGCCGTTTACCGAGAAGATTCCGAGTACCCAGCGTAGCCATATGGCTTCACAGGAAGTAGATGTGCCTATAAAAAATAAAAACCCCGAATTAAAAAATCCATTTATAATCCCGGGAATTAGAAATGTAAAGATCGAGTCTCAGCTTAACCCGAGTTACAATTTTGAGAATTTCCTGGAAGGAGATTCCAACCGATTGGCAAGATCGGCGGGACTGGCTGTGGCCAATAAACCGGGTGGAACTTCTTTTAATCCACTGCTTATTTTTGGTGGTGTTGGATTAGGGAAAACGCATTTAGCACACGCAATTGGGGTTGAAATTAAAGATAAATATCCCGAAAAGACGGTTTTATATATTTCTGCGGAAAAATTTACCCAACAGTACATAGAATCGGTCAAGAAAAATAACCGTAACGACTTTATTCATTTTTACCAGATCATCGATGTTTTAATTGTTGATGATATCCAGTTGCTTTCAGGAAAAGCCGGTACTCAGGATGTATTTTTCCATATTTTTAATCATCTGCATCAAAACGGAAAACAGGTTATTCTAACCAGTGATAAAGCTCCGGTAGATATGCAGGATATCGAGCAACGCCTGCTTTCAAGATTCAAATGGGGACTTTCGGCAGAATTGCAACACCCCGATTTCGAAACCAGGATTTCTATTATTAAAAACAAACTATATCGTGACGGCGTAGAAATGCCGGAAGAAATTGTTGAATTTTTAGCTAATAATATTAAAACGAATATCAGGGAACTGGAAGGCGCTATCATTTCACTTATCGCCCACTCTTCTTTTAATAAAAAAGATATCACTTTAGAACTCGCCAAAAAGATCGTAGACAACTACGTGAAAAATACCAAGCGAGAAGTTTCTATAGATTATATTCAAAAAGTGGTGAGCGATTATTTCCAGATGGATGTTCAAACTTTGCAGTCTAAAACCCGAAAAAGACATATTGTACAGGCAAGACAACTGGCTATGTTCTTTGCGAAAAAGTTCACCAAAGCTTCTTTAGCGAGCATTGGCTCGCAAATTGGAAAGCGTGACCACGCAACGGTTTTACACGCTTGCAAAACAGTAGATAATTTATCTACTACCGATAAGCAGTTCAAGAAATTTGTGGAAGACCTCAACAAAAAACTTACCATATAAAAGCATTTTTATGAAGACTAAGGTATTGATGGTGTGCCTCGGCAATATTTGCAGATCACCGCTTGCCGAGGGTATTTTAAAATCTAAAGTAGACGAATCTAAGGTTTTTGTAGATTCGGCGGGAACCGGCGATTATCATATAGACGATTCACCCGATCCTCGATCTATAGCAATTGCAAAAAAGAACAACCTGGACATCACTTATCAACGCGGAAGACAATTTCAAGCTGAAGATTTTGATAAATTCGATCGCATTTATGTGATGGATAATTCCAACTTTAAAGATGTGATTTCTTTGTCCAGAAATGACGACGATCGCGCGAAAGTTCAGCTAATTCTTGATGAAATATTTCCTGCCGAAAACGTAGATGTTCCAGATCCTTATTTTGGCGGTGAGCATGGATTTGAAAATGTATATCAAATGCTTGATGAAGCCTGCGAAAAGATAGCAGCACAGCTCAAAGAAGAAAATAAGGCTTAATGTCAGACTTTAAATATTCCGGAAAACTTTACCTAATCCCTACCACTATGGGAGCCGCAAACCCAATGCAGGTTTTACCCATACAGGTTAAAGAAATAATGGAAATCCTGGATATTTTTATCGCTGAAAATGAAAAAACTGCCAGGAGACATATAAAACAATTGGTTCCTGAAAAGCAACAATCTTCACTTCAATTTTTTCATCTGAATAAATTCACTGAAGCTTCAGAAATTCCTTCATTTTTAAATGATTGCAAAGAAGGAAAAAATATAGGTTTATTGAGTGAAGCCGGCTGTCCCGGCGTGGCAGATCCCGGTGCCGAAGTCGTAAAAATTGCGCATAACGAAGGCATCCAGATAATTCCTTTAGTTGGACCTTCTTCAATTTTGTTGGCTATGATGGGTAGCGGAATGAACGGCCAGCGTTTTACCTTCAATGGATATTTACCCATAGATAAAAAAGAGCGAAAAAAGGAAATCAAAGATTTGGAAAGGCTTTCTTTTGAAAAACAGGAAGCACAAATTTTTATTGAAACCCCTTATCGAAATAACAAATTGTTGGAAGATTTGCTACAATTCTTAACACCTGCAACCCGACTTTGTGTTGCCTGCGATCTCACCCTTCCCACTGAATATATTGTTACTAAACCGGTTTCAGAATGGATGCAAACAAAAACAGACCTCCATAAGAGGCCTGCTATTTTTATCTTTCAGAGAGAAGTTTAAGCTCTAAAGGCTTTAATATTCACTCTTGGATTTTGTTCCGGTTTTACAAACGAAGTATCGTATCCTCCGAATTTTTTCAAATAATTCTTGATAGAAGTTCCAAAAGCATCGCTAAATGATTGCGCGCCCCAGCTTCTCAAGTATTTCTTTACGCTTCCCGGCCCCGCAAGGTGAGCAGCAGCAAGAATTCCAGATTCGGTTACCTCAACTCCGTTGATTACTTTGCCCTCAAAACGAGCAATATCACGAATTAAGATCCATTTATTTCTGGAAGTATTAGTATAAAATGCAGCTTCCTGCAATTCTGGAGAGTTCATGAATTCTGCGCCATTATAAATGCCCAGTAATTCCAGGGTACCAATACCAAACTGGTATTTTCCCATATAACCAAATTCGTTGATCGTTTGATAGTTACCGCGGGATTCCTTAAAACCCAGCGCTTCTTTAAAACCAACATAGGACTTTCCCAGTTCAGGTAACGCCCTGTCAAGGCTTTGATCTTTTACTAATTCGTTTTCCTCTAAAAGGGCCACAGTATAGTTTAGATCAAGATTGGAAGTTGAATAACCTTCAATTTCCAGATTTGCTGCTTCTCTGGTTGAAAAACTGAAAAACAAGCAGCCTGCGAATACAGGCAAGATTGAAAATTTTGCAATTTTCCTTCTCATTACATTATGTTTATGAAAGGATATTGGCCTGGTAAAAATACTTAACTAGAACCCCTTTCAATTTTGCCGTGCAAATGTACAACAATTTTTAAAAATCTGAACCACAATATGTTAAGCATATTATAAAGTTCTAAAAGGCCTAAAATGTCTCTGAGAAAGCATATACAAAGGCGTTAGAGCTTTCTTCATAAAATGAACGAAAAATTATTTTTATCTTTTCACGCCTTGTTCGTTAATCCAACGTACATATTCCTGCTTATTTCGATTATGCTGTGCTAAATTTTTTGCGAATTTATGATACCCAAAGTTTTGAACATCGGCTACAAAATAAAAGTAATCGTGATCTTCATAATTAAGCACCGCATTTATAGCTGAAATATCTGGCATAAAAATAGGCCCGGGAGGCAGCTCTTTATATATATAAGTATTATAGGGCGAATCTAGCTCAAGGTCTTTATAGAGCACTCTCTTTATAATGGTATCCCATTTTTGAGTCTTATGTTTAAGCGCATAGATTACGGTAGGATCAGCATCTAATTTCCAACCGTTTTTATAACGATTCATATAAACGCCTGCAACTTTAGGGCGTTCATCTACCTTAGCGGTCTCTTTATGAACCACGGAAGCCAGAGTTGAAACTTCTTTAGGATTTAATCCAATTTCTTCAGCTTTTTGCCGTTTTTCTTCAGTCCAGAAGCGATCATATTCACGCTTCATTCGTTCCCTAAATTCTTCTGCCGATGTATTCCAGTAAAATTCATATTGATTCGGAATATACATCGCTAAAGCTTCAGCTTCGGTAAAATTATTTTCAGCTAAAAAATCTTCAGCTCTAAAAGCTTCAATTAAGGCTGTACTATCGGCTTCAATTTGCTGGGCAATTCTTCCAGCGAGATTCTCCAGGCGCTCCTGGTTATTAAAAGTCAGTTTAACCGGAACATTACCGCTGCGCAAGGCGTTTACCAATTGGTTATTATTCATACCAGACCTTAAAGCGTATCTCCCTGCTCTAATATTTGAAGCATAACCTTTTTTGCGAGCAACCAAATCAAAAGATTCCATATCCTCAATATAAGGCTGAAGGCTGTCTATTATGGTTTGGTAATCTGCACCGGTAGGCACATAAACCAACTTTTCTTTTTCTGAAAAACTGGTGTTTGCTGAAAATATACTCGTATAAATATAATAGCTAAAAATAGAAAGGCCTATAAGCCCAAGAATAGCAATAGCCAGTAGGATTTTTTTAATGTACATTATTTATTGATCAATTGATATAGAATTTCATCTTTAAACCGGCCGTCTGAATAAGTCCAGTCTTTCTTTACGCCCACTCGTTGGAAACCGAGATTTTCAAAAAGTTTCACACTGGTTTCGTTTCCTCCGGCAATATTGGCGTAAACCTGGTGCATAGCCAGATGTTTAAAACAGTAATTACAAATAAGTTTTAGGGATTCTTCTCCATAACCCTTACCGCGTTCAGAAGGATCGGCTATTAAAATTCCAAGGGCAGCCCTACGATCTTTTGGCTCAAAATCGAAGATATCTATAAGTCCGACTTCTTTATCTTTCAGATCGCATATCACTAAACGCAGCTGCTTAACATCGTAAATATCACGATGCGCATTTTCAAGGTATTGTTTAATCATAAACCGGGAATAAGGGGTTTGGGTAGCACTTACTTCCCAAAATTCTTCGGTGTTCTCTACCTTATGAACAAAATCGAGATCTTCTGGCTCCAGGGCTCGCAGATAGACCTTATTTCCTTTTAGGCTTGACATACTATTTCTCCTTTAAAAACCTGTTCTGCAGGCCCGGTTAACCAAACATCGGTATAAGTCCCATTTTCTTTTTGGAAAGAAACTGTTAATTCTCCGCCAGGAACAATGAGCTTTACCGTATTGGCATTAGCTTTTCCCGAAGCATGAGCTGCCAATGCAACTGCAGTAACTCCGGTTCCGCAGGAAAGTGTTTCGTCTTCCACTCCCCTTTCATAAGTTCGAACCAGGAAGGTATTTTCTTCCTGCATATCTACAAAATTCACATTGGTACCGCCATTAGAAATATATTCATCTGAATATCTAATTAATGCACCTTCTTTTTTCACATCAAGATTGGCTACATTTTTTGTAAAAACCACGTGATGCGGAGATCCGGTATTTAAAAAAGCACTATTTCCCAATTGCTTTATATCTGACAGGTTTTGCATTTGCAAACTCACCTCGTGATCGCTAATAGTTGCTTTATGTGACCCGTCTATCGCAGTAAAGGTAGCTTCGTTTTCAATAATCCCCAGGAATTTGGCAAATGCTACGAGACAACGACCGCCATTACCGCACATACTACTTTCGTTTCCATCGGCATTAAAATAAACCATTTTAAAATCGTCTCCTTCAACTTCGGGATTTTCTAAAAGTATAAGTCCGTCGCCACCAATACCAAATTTACGATCGCAAAGCTTTTTAATTATTTTGGTATTGTTTTTGGATAATAAATGTTGACGGTTGTCAATCATCACAAAATCGTTTCCTGTACCTTGATATTTATAAAATGGAATTTTCATTTCTTGAATTTTAAGGGCTACAAAGATACTATAAATAACACGATTTTTCTGTGTGTTAAATGGCCGTTAAAGTTAAAAACAACATATACTAATATTATAAATTTAAAGTTGAATTTTATAAAAATCCTATTTAAAAAATGAAAAATTTACCAAAATTACTTTTCGTTTCTATCCTAGGAGGGGCGCTAACTTTAGGAAGCTATAAAATGTTTTTTGAAGAAGAAACTTCAGCTGGATTACCACCGGTTTCAAACACCGAAACTAAAGTAATTCCAGCGAATTACTCGGGAAATATTTACGGTACGAATGCCGATTTTACTGAAGCAGCCGAAAATACGGTCAATGGAGTTGTACACGTAAAAAACGTAGCTGTTTTCAAAGGTCCCCGAACAATGAGAGATCTAATTCAAGGAAATCATAGTGGCGGAAAAGCACTTCAGGGTGCCGGTTCCGGGGTTATTATTTCTCCCGATGGTTATATTGTAACCAACAATCACGTTATTAGGGAAGCCAATGAAGTTGAAGTTACTTTAAACAATAACAAAACTTATACTGCAGAAATTATTGGCACCGACGAAAGTTCAGATATCGCATTACTGAAAATTGATGCTGAAGACCTCGATTATATTCCATTTGGTGATTCTAATAATGTAAAACTCGGGGAATGGGTTCTGGCAGTTGGAAATCCATTTAATCTAAAATCAACCGTTACCGCCGGAATTATTAGTGCTACCGCAAGAGATCTAAATGCTTATGATGCCACTCCCCAATCTTTTATTCAAACAGATGCGGCCATTAACCCTGGAAACAGTGGGGGTGCTTTGGTAAATATTAATGGCGAACTGGTAGGGATCAATACTGCGATCACTTCCCAGACTGGAAGTTATGTTGGATATGCTTTTGCTGTGCCTTCTAACAACACCCGTAAGATCGTAGAAGATATTATGGAATATGGAGATGTTCAAAAAGGTATTTTAGGGATTAGGGGAGCTAGTGTTAATGCACGGGCCGTAGAAGAATTAGGTCTTAAAACTTCACAGGGAGTTTTAGTTGCAGAAGTAACTGAAGGAAGCGGTGCTCAAAAAGCCGGTTTAAAAAAGGGCGATATTATTAGAAAATTAGACAATATTAATATTAATAAATTCTCTGATCTCACCGGTTATATTAACTCAAAGCGTCCTAATGATGAAATTGAAGTAATATTTCTGAGAGAAGGAAGGGAAAGAGAGGCTAAAGTTACCTTAACCAAGTTTGAAACTTATACTATTGAACCAATAAAGATTGAAGTGTCTAATGCAAGCCAGGAAGAATTACAGGCGTTAAATGTTGAAAACGGAGTAAGAATTCACCGCACCCTTTCGCCCAGATTACCTGCTAAAGAATTGGTAGGAACAATTATTACCGCAATAGATAATAAAGATGTATCCAGCGTAAATGATGTTGAACGAATCTTCAGGAATAAAGATCTTTCTGAAGATATTGTAATTACTATCGTTGATAGAAATGGCCAAAAACAACGTATGGTTTGGCGATAAAAATCAGAGAATATAATCAACAAAACTCCCTTATAATAAGGGAGTTTTTTTATACAAAAATTCTTTACGAAAACGTTTGAAATATATACTTTTGCGCCATTATTAAAACAACACAAACCACACATGAGCTTTAACAAAGTTTACGAAAAGGAACTCGCTTTTCAGGCAAATCGGCGCAAAGCGACCGTAGAATTCATTAATATAATAAGTGATCTCTGGTACGATAAGTCTATTGAGTTAGTCTTATTCAGAAATCAATTGCTTAACCGAAATGTTAGCGATATTCTTAATCTTCACGAATACGCGGGTGAATTTGTAGAAAAACCTATTTCCATATTTGATTCGGTAGAAATCGCAAAAGCAATCCAGGATATGGATTTACCACCGGCAAAATTAGATATTGGGAAATTAACCTACGAATATCACCTGGAAGACCAGGGACATTTAAATGCTATGGCTTTCGTTTCAGATAAGCTGAAAGATGCCAAAAAATATGACAAAGTAGTGCCTAAGGATGTTGTGCTTTATGGCTTTGGACGTATTGGTCGTCTGGTAGCCCGGGAACTTATGGCCAGAACCGGTAAGGGAAGTCAGTTGCGACTGCGAGCTATAGTAACCCGCGGCTCAATTGACAGGAATGTTTTGGAAAAACGTGCTTCTTTGCTTAAAAATGATTCAGTTCACGGGGATTTTTCCGGAACAGTTGGCATAGATGAGGCAAACAACGCGCTTATTATCAACGGAACCACCGTAAAAGTTATTTCCGCAGATAAACCCGAAGATATCGATTATACTAAATACGGAATTAATAAAGCCTTAATAATAGACAACACCGGCGCTTTTAGGGACAAAGAAGCTTTAAGCAGACACTTAAAATCAAAAGGAGCGGCAAAGGTTTTACTTTCAGCTCCCGCTAAAGGCATTCCAAATATTGTACACGGGGTAAATCATAAAGAATATAATCCCGATAAGATTTCGATCTTTTCAGCAGCTTCCTGTACCACCAATGCGATTACTCCGGTTTTAAAAGCCGTTCAGGATACATTAGGTGTAGTACATGGACACTTAGAAACGATTCATGCCTACACTAACGACCAGAATCTGGTAGACAATATGCACAGCAAATATCGGCGTGGTCGCGCTGCCGCACTTAATATGGTGATTACTGAAACCGGTGCCGGAAAAGCTGTTGCCAAGGCTTTACCGGTTTTTGAAGGTAAACTTACTTCAAACGCAATTAGAGTTCCTGTTCCTAATGGTTCGCTTGCGATCCTAAATCTTGAAATTGAAGGACAAACAAGTGTTGAAGGTGTGAATAATATTTTAAAGAAATACGCCCTGGAAGGTGAACTCGTAGAGCAAATAAAATATTCTTTGGATAACGAGTTGGTTTCATCGGATATCGTTGGTACTAATGCCCCGTCGATCTATGATAGTAAAGCAACCATAGTCTCTGTCGATGGAAAGAACGTAATCCTATATATTTGGTATGATAACGAATACGGCTATAGCCACCAATTAATAAGGCTGGCAAAATATATAGCTAAAGTGAGAAGGTTTACTTATTATTAATATTTTAGTGTAAACGAAATTACCAAAAAACCCACCTACTTATGGTGGGTTTTTTATTGAGAATACTTTACATTTGCGCGCTCAAATTATTAATTTAAAGGAATTTATAAAACCAGCTTCAAATTTTTGAGGTCCATTACAATAAGTAAAAAATACAGGCGTTCAAGCATGTAAATTTTCAACCAGAAAAACCCCAAATGATGCGTAACATTATTTTTTCAAGTTTGCTCTTAATATTTTCAGTCAGTTTTTTATCGGCTCAGGATTCATTGGCTACTTCCAATTTTATTGAAGATGAATTTGACAATCTTATTGAATCTTCAAACAACTACCAGGGTTATAAAGTAGTAGATTATGATGCTTTAGTAGAATTACGTGATAATACAAAACGTCACGTTCAGGATCTAAAGAACGAGCTTCAGGAAGAACAAAGTACTATTTCCAGTCAAAATGAAGAAATCGAAAACCTTGAAAATCAACTAGCGCAAACCCAGGAAGACCTTCAACGTGTAAATGAAGAAAAAGATGCTATTAAGTTTCTTGGAATGCCTTTTAGCAAAGGAAGCTATATGGCTTTAATGTGGGGAATTGTAGGTGTTTTAATCCTGGCGCTACTTTTCTTTATCTATAAGTTTAAAAACTCTAACGCCACTACCAAAGAAGCAAGACATAGGTTAAACGAAACCGAAAAAGAATTTGACCTTTACCGCGCTAAAGCCCTGGAAAAGGAACAGCGTTTAGGTCGTATGCTTCAGGATGAGAAGAACAAGGCGAAAGATTAATTCTTCTTCAGCTAAAATTTTAATTAGCATCTTTGCATTTTATAAGAAAGTATGCGCATAGATATTATTACCGTAGTCCCGGATTTGCTAAAAAGCCCTTTTCAAGCTTCGATTTTGAAAAGAGCTATAGAAAGCGGCTACGTTGAAATTCATCTTCATAATTTACGGGATTATGTAACCGATAATTACAAACAAATTGATGATTATCAGTTTGGAGGTGGCGCCGGGATGGTGATGATGGTAGAACCGATAGATAAGTGCATTTCAGATCTTAAAAGTCAGCGGGATTATGACGAGGTTATTTATATGAGTCCCGATGGGGATCGTTTTGATCAAAAAACAGCAAATACACTCTCTTTAAAGGAAAACCTAATTATTCTTTGCGGACATTATAAAGGAGTAGACCAAAGGGTTCGCGATCATTTTATTACCAAAGAAATTTCTATTGGGGATTATGTTTTATCTGGTGGGGAACTAGGTGCTGCCGTAGTTTGTGATGCTATTATAAGGCTTATTCCCGGAGTTTTAGGTAATGAAACTTCTGCCCTAACCGATTCCTTTCAGGATAATTTGCTGGCACCACCGGTTTATACCAGGCCTGCAGAATATAAGGGATGGAAAGTTCCTAAGATTTTAACCTCGGGAAATTTTCCGAAGATAGAAGCCTGGCGAGAAGAAAAATCCTGGGAAAGAACCAAACGCTTAAGGCCTGATCTTTTGGATGAAACAGAAAAATAATTGTAATTTCTAAGTTGCATTATAAATTTAAATTAATACTTTTGCACTCGTTCTAAAATAACCTCTGGCGAGGTCCGTGAATGTTATTTTGGATTTTACATTAAATAAGAAATTATGGAATCGTTAATTAAGTACGTACAAGACGAATTCGTTGAAAGAAAAGATTTACCTGATTTTTCTGCAGGTGATACAATTACCGTGTATTACGAAATTAAAGAGGGTCAAAAAACCCGTACCCAGTTTTTTAAAGGGGTAGTAATTCAGAAAAGAGGTAGCGGTGCTTCACAAACTTTCACCATTAGAAAAATGAGTGGAACTGTTGGAGTAGAAAGAATTTTTCCTTTAAACCTTCCTGCAATTCAAAAAATTGAATTGAACAAACGAGGAAAAGTAAGGAGAGCTCGTATTTATTACTTTAGAGAACTTACCGGGAAAAAAGCTCGTATTAAGGAAGCTAAAAGATAGAATACATCTTATTAAACTTATAGAAAGCCCCGTAAATCGGGGCTTTTTTTATGAGCAGACACCAGTATTATCCAAGCCTCCAACTCACTGTATAACAAAAAGTTAAAAATTTTATTTTACTATTCTTTTATTGTATATTTAATATGGAATTTAGTTGAAGGGAATGACAAAAGGATTTCTTACTAAACTGAAATTCCACGTAAAGCCTAAAAATCTTTACATACGGTTTTTATCTTCTATATAACGCTCATATTTTGCCAGGTCAAAAGAAGTTTGAAGGATAAAAACCCATTAGATTCAAAAATATAACTTTACGAAGATTTTATTTTTGAATCATTGAAGTAATACACACCGGGATTTTTCCCTTAAAGAATTTCGAAAATTCAGTGAGAACGTATTATTTCAGTAGAAGCCATTTCATTTTAGACACTAAGATGAAGTGGCTTTTTTTTATGTTTTTTGTAATAATTAACAAGCTTTAATGCTTCTTCAGCTATGATAGAAGCCTGAAAAATATTATATTGCGCAGAGCTCGAACGCCCAATAAAAATTGGGCGTTCACTGAGTTTAGACTATTTATAATTAATCAGCTATAAAAATTACAAAATGACACAGATTGGAAAGATCATTTATACCAAAACAGATGAAGCCCCGGCTTTAGCTACTTATTCTTTTTATCCTATTGTGAAGTCGTACACCAAAGCGGCGAATGTAGGAATGGAAACTAAAGATATTTCACTTGCCGCAAGAATTCTATCTCAATTCCCACAATACCTTTCAGAAGACCAAAAAGTAACCGATGATTTGGCTGAGCTTGGAGAATTAGCCAAGAAACCCGAAGCTAATATCATCAAATTACCAAATATAAGTGCCTCAATTCCGCAGTTAAAAACTGCAATCAAAGAACTTCAGGAAAAAGGCTACAAACTACCTGATTATCCAGACGAGCCTGCAAATGACGAAGAGAAAAAAATTCAGGCAACTTACGATAAAGTAAAAGGAAGTGCGGTTAACCCGGTGCTTCGTGAAGGAAATTCAGATAGGCGAGCGCCAAGAGCTGTAAAGAATTTCGCTAAAAAACATCCGCATTCAATGGGTAAATGGAGTTCAGACTCCAAATCTCATGTTTCAACTATGAACGGCGGAGATTTTAAAGCAAATGAAAAATCTTTAACTCTTAATGAAGAAACCGATGTGAAAATTGAATTCACTTCCAAAAGTGGTGATAAGAAAGTACTTAAGGATAATTTACACCTACTTAAAGGTGAAGTTATTGATGCTACTTTGATGAGTAAAAAAGCGCTTTTGCAGTTTCTTAGAGAACAGGTGAAAGATGCTAAGGAAAAAGGGGTCTTGTTTTCATTGCACATGAAGGCTACAATGATGAAGGTTTCTGACCCCATCATTTTTGGCCACGCAGTGAGAGTATTTTTTGAAGATATTTTCAATGAATATGAAGAAGAACTTAAAAATGCAGGTGCAGATCCAACAAGCGGATTTGGAGATGTCTTAAATGCTATTGAAAAACTTCCAGCGGATAAAAGGTCGGAAATTGAATCTAAAATTAAGGCCGATCTTGAAGAAGGCCCGGATCTTGCGATGGTAAATTCTGATAAAGGAATTACCAACCTTCACGTGCCTAGTGATGTGATTATTGATGCATCTATGCCTGCAATGATCAGAACTTCCGGGCAGATGTGGAATAAGAATAACAAAACTCAAGATACCAAAGCGGTAATTCCGGATAGTAGTTATGCTCCACTTTACCAGGAAACCATTGAATTCTGCCAAAAACACGGTGCTTTTGATCCAACTACTATGGGAACTGTACCAAACGTAGGCCTTATGGCTCAAAAAGCTGAAGAATATGGTTCTCACGATAAAACCTTTGAAATTCCTGCTGCAGGAACCGTTCGCGTTGTAGATAAGAATGATAAAGTTTTAACTGAGCATGATGTTAAAGAAGGCGATATCTGGAGAATGTGCCAGGTGAAAGATGCTCCGGTTCAGGACTGGATTAAATTAGCCGTAAACCGAGCGAAAGCTACCGGTTGGCCGGCCATTTTCTGGTTAGATAAAGACCGTGCCCACGATGCAGAACTTATCAAAAAAGTAAATGAATACCTGCCAAATCACGATACCTCTGGTGTGGACATTAAAATAATGTCAGTTGCTGAAGCAACAAAATATACTTTGGAACGGGTAAAAGCCGGAGAGAATACAATCTCGGTTACAGGTAACGTTTTAAGAGATTACCTAACTGACCTTTTCCCAATTTTGGAAGTAGGAACTAGTGCAAAAATGCTGTCTATTGTTCCGTTGATGAATGGTGGCGGATTATTTGAAACCGGTGCCGGTGGCTCTGCCCCTAAACACGTGCAACAGTTCCTTGAAGAAGGCCACTTGCGTTGGGATTCTCTTGGAGAGTTTCTCGCACTTGCAGCTTCTCTGGAGCATTTGGGTCAATCATACGATAACAAAAAAGCCCTCATTCTTTCTGAGACCTTAGATGAAGCGACAGATAAATTTTTAGAAAACAGTAAATCTCCATCCAGAAAAGTGAACGAACACGATAACCGTGGCAGTCATTTTTACCTTGCATTATATTGGGCTCAGGCTCTAGCTGCACAGGATAAGGATGCTGAATTAAAAGAACATTTTTCGAAAGTGGCTTCTAAATTAGAGGAGAACGAAGAACAAATCAATAAAGAATTAATTGCTGCACAGGGATCTCCGGTAGATATAGGTGGATACTATATGCCAGATGAAGATCTTGCTTCAAAAGCAATGAGACCTAGCCAGCTTCTAAATGATATTTTAGGCTAAGCTAATTACTAATTGAATTATCTTTAAAGCCGGAAATTATTTTCCGGCTTTGTTTTTTATAATCTTTTTGGCTTGAACAATTCTTAATAATAGTATTAAGCTTTTAAATAATAAGCATCTACACTATATTTACCTAAAAAATTGAAACTATCCCTTCCTTCCCTTTTTTTATTCATTTTTATTTTAATTACCAGCCTGGATATAAACGCCCAGGAAACTTTCACCCTCAATGGAAAGATTACCAATGCCTCCAGTAATGAAACCCTAATAGGGGTTAACGTAATAATCCCTGAAGAAAGTAAAGGTGTAGTGACCAATGAATATGGGTTCTATTCCATAAAGTTGCCAAAGGGCACTTATACCATTGAAATCTCTTATCTGGGATTTCAAAGTACCAGAGAAACCATTACAATCAATGAAGATACTACCTTTAACACCGCCCTTAGCGAGAGTTCGGAAGATCTGGATGAAGTGGTTATCAAGTCCGGGGGCGAAGGATTGAATATAAAAAGTCCTGAAATGAGTGTAAATAAACTTTCCATAAACACCATTCAGAAACTACCCGTAATTTTTGGAGAAGTAGATGTCATTAAATCATTGTTACTGTTACCTGGTGTTTCAAATGCCGGGGAAGGTGCTTCAGGATTTAATGTCAGGGGTGGTGCGGTAGATCAAAATCTTATTTTACTCGATGAAGCCACTATTTTTAATTCTTCACACCTTTTTGGGTTCTTTTCGGTTTTTAATCCCGATGCGGTGAAAGACTTAAAACTTTATAAAGGTGGCATCCCTGCAAAGTATGGGGGAAGGGTCTCCTCTGTCCTGGATATTTATCAACGTGATGGAAATAGTAAAGAATTTAAGGCCCAGGGAGGAACAGGTGTGATTTCCAGCAGGTTACTTGCAGAAGGTCCCATCGTGAAAGACAAAGGTTCATTTCTCATTGGGGGCCGAAGCTCTTATGCGCATTTATTTCTAAAATTAGCCGATAACCCAAACTCAGCTTACTTCTATGATTTAAATACTAAACTGACGTATAATATTAATAATGACAATAAATTATTGTTTTCGGGGTACTTTGGTCGGGATGTGTTCGATATCAATCAGAATTTTATCAATACTTACGGGAATTCAGTTTTTAATCTTAGATGGAACCACGTGGTTTCAGATGATATTTTCACTAATCTCTCACTTATTTACAGCAATTATTATTATGGACTTACTCTTGATTTTGTAGGTTTTGACTGGGATAGTGGTATCAAAAACCTAAATATCAAATATGACTTTAACCACTATTTAAACGACACTTTTCAATTTGAGTACGGGATTCATAATACTTATTACGAATTTAATCCGGGGGAGATCGCCCCTATAGATGAAAATTCTGGAATTAATTATTTTAAACTTACTAATAAATATGCATTAGAAAATGCAACATATTTTTCTGTAGAACATAATATCTCCAATAAATTTTCTGCGGAATATGGATTACGGTTCAGCAATTTCTTTAGACTGGGACAGGATAGCTTCAATAAATATGCAAATAACGAACCTATAATTTACAATTCAGCACTCGATATTTATGAGGAAGCTGAACCGATTAATCAAAGATCAATTTCACGATCTGAAGTAATAAAAACCTATTCTAACCTGGAACCAAGACTCGCTTTAGCCTATAGTTTTAGTGAAAATCAATCGGTAAAAGCGAGCTATAACAGAATGGCACAATATCTTCATTTAATCTCCAATACAAGCTCCCCTACTCCTCTGGATGTTTGGGCACCAAGTGGTCCATTTATTAAACCTCAGATTCTCGACCAATATGCATTAGGATATTTTCGTAATTTCAGGCAAGGTAAATATTCCCTGGAAACTGAAGTTTTTTATAAGGAAATACAAAATCGAATTGACTATGTGAATGGTGCCAACTTGATTGCAAATAACAATATTGAAACTATAATCTTAAACGGAAAATCCAAGGCTTATGGGTTGGAAATATTGGCTAAAAAGAATGAAGGCCGATTCACCGGATGGTTAGCTTATACCTTATCCAGGTCTGAACAACAAACCCCGGGCAGAACGCCGATCGAAAGCGGGATCAATAATGGAAAATGGTATGCTACGAATTTCGATAAAACCCACGATATTAGTATAATTGCCAATTATGATTATAATAAAAAATGGGATTTTAGTGCTAATTTTGCTTTTCAAACAGGTTTGCCAGTCACCTACCCCACGGGACAATATAATTTTAATGGAATAAATGTTCCAGTTTATGGAGATAGAAACAGCAATAGATTACCGGCTTACCATAGATTAGATATTTCTGCCACCTATATCCCCAAGCCCGATAAAAAAGTTGGTTTAAAATCGTCCTGGAATTTTGGTATTTACAATGTGTATAATCGGAAAAACGCAAATTCAATAAGCTTCAGGGAGAATGATGATACAGGACGTAATGAAGCAGCAAAATTAAGTTTGTTCGGAATAATCCCTTCAGTTACCTATAATTTTAAATTTTAAGATGAAAAATTTAAGTATTTTATTTATAGTATTTCTCGCTTTAAGTATAATCTCCTGCGAGGAGATTATAGATTTAGACTTGGAGGAAAGTGAACCGCGCCTTGTTGTAGATGCCTCTTTAATATGGTATATGGATACCCCCGGTAATTTCCAGCAGATAAAATTATCAGAAACAATCGGTTTTTATGAAGAGGAAGCGCAGCCGGTAACAGATGCAACGGTTATCATTAAAACAGATAACGGGGATGAATTTATCTTCGAACACGAAGAAGATGGGTTTTATGTGAATTCTATATTTAATCCGAAATTCGAAGAAAATTATAGCCTAGAAATAAATTATGAGGATGATAACTATACCGCTAGTTCTAATTTTGTTCCTGTACCGGGTATTGATTTTATTGAGCAAAACAGCGAAGGGGGTTTCACCAGGGAAGATCTTGAGATTGATGCCTTTTTCACCGATCCTGCAGGAGAAGATAATTCGTATTTATTCAGATTTAGCAACTTATCAACTTCAAAAGTTTCATTAGAGATTTATGAAGATCAATTTACAGATGGAAATCAGGTGTCAGCTAGTTACTCAAACGATGATTTAGCGGCTGGAGATGAAATTTTTATAACAATGGAAGGAATTTCAAAAGCATTTTACAATTATTTATTCATTCTACAAACTCAAGGAGGTAACAATGGCGGTGGCCCATTTCAGTCTCAGCCTGCCACGGTAAAAGGAAATATTGTCAATGAAACAAATCCGGACAACTATCCATTTGGATATTTTAGACTTTCAGAAGCAGATTCAACGACTTATACTGTAGAATAATGAAGCATACTAATAAAAAAATACTGGGAAGAGGAATAAAATATCTCGCTTTTGCCCTGCCTTTAACTATAATAGGCCCGTCGGTTTTATTCACAGCTTTTAATAATCAGGAACATCCCTATTATATTCCTGTATTAATTATAGGAATAATTGCCCTTATTGCCGCAATACTTTTAATGTTCAGAGGAATAATGACTATAGTTAAATCGATTTTCGATTAATCGATTAAGCAAAGCATTTTAAATGTTAACTATAGATCCTCTAAAAGGAACTATTTTCTCAAAAAATTTGGACCTAATAATCTTTTCTGAAGAAACACTACTGAATTTATATTCATATCAGTTTGAATTTGCCATTCTTAATCGAAAAGAAGATGGGTTCAAAGCTCAACCAGGTTAGGTTATTTACTCCGAGGGAAGACGGATCAAGCCTAATTGTTGGGGACTAGGCAAAAATTGTAGTTAATCTGTACAGAAAGAATTCTACATTTTTCACTCCTCTAAACTGAGCCCTAAACGCTTTTATTTTTGCATTGAAGGATTCTGCTGATGCGTTTGTACTTCTATTGATAAAGTAATTGAGAATGGACCTGTAATTAAGGGTTATGGTGTTGGCAATGGTATTGAAGGCTTTAAATCCTGTATCCTCTACATCTTTATACCAGTGGGCGAGTTTTGTATAAGCCACCTGCACTGACTTTGCTTTGTTGAATATATCCCTAA
>Ga0307486_1000318_pt1 | contig 46569 bp, 38 predicted proteins | sample CBIW02metaG_FD_203663 | JGI IMG/M metagenome (GOLD analysis project Ga0307486, IMG submission 203663) | Sea-ice brine microbial communities from Beaufort Sea near Barrow, Alaska, United States - CBIW 0.2 | ecosystem: Environmental > Aquatic > Marine > Coastal | place: USA: Alaska | collected... | reverse complement strand
TGGGTGAACCACCAGGTCGCGTGTGGTCGGGCCCAGGCGGGTCGAATGTCAACCTGTTTGAGGTAGGTGCGGGTGTTGATCAGCGGACCGTAGGTCTGGTGCCAGGCGTTGAGGTTCACTTGCCAACTGGCTGCTTCCTCGGTCGTGCGAATCCGTGTCAATGCCAGGGATAAGACCCGTAGTGCTCTGCCGGCGTCGGTGCGTGGACGGGTGGTGAGATAGTTGCGAACGTTGCGTTGGACGTGGACGAGGCAGCGTTGAATTTTGGTGTCCGGCCAGCACGTTCTCAGTGCAGAAGCCAAACCTGATCCGCCGTCAATAACGACGACTCGGGGTGGTGGGATGCGTTCCAACAACGCGGTCCAAGCGACGGTCTTTTCGGTGTCGCACCACTGCCACGCAATAACCTCACCTGTGGTCCCATCGATCGCGACCAGCAGGCACCATCCGTCGCTCAGATAGGTGCCGTCGAGTTGGATCTCGTCATAGATCTCGCCAGTGATCGCGATCGTGGGTGCCACATTCCAACACCACGCATGGCGCTTGCGAAACGTGCGGCCCGTGCCCCCGACCAGATCGCGTTGGGTGGCCCGACCCATCAACCACGCCAGGAATCGATCCAAGTCAGCAGCGCGGGACACATCAGGGCGTCTACGGGTGCTTGAGGACCCGCACTTGGGGCACCGCCACCGCGTGGTCCCAGCGCTCGTCGTGCCGTTGCGTTTGAGCCTCGTCCCGCACAGCACGCACGACCCCGAATGTCCACTACCTGCTCCAGTCATGCCTCCGATGGCATAACACAGGCCCGAAAACGCCTAGCGACCAGGCAGAACACACCCCCAGTGGACACACATTTATGCCGCTAACCCGATGTTCACGCTGTCAACGCTGTCGGCGTCCGCTACCGCCACGGTGAGCTTGGCGGTAGTGATCGCAGTAGGCACGCCAGTAACCCACTCGACGTCGAACTCGGTGGGGTAGCCGTTGTCCGCGAGCATCGAGGCGTCGCATTCGTTGCCAAAGCTAGCTGCGAGCTCATTTCCGGTGGCATCGAGCGCTTCGATTGTCACGCCCCCAAATTCCGGATCCAGGTCGACCGTCGGCATTTCCGTGAGCGTCGCCTCGACTAACATCGCGTAGCAGGTGATGTCACCGTCATCCAGGCTGCCAAACTCCGCGAGGCCCATGTAGGTGATGTCGAACATGCCGAGGACCTCGTCGCCGGAGGTGAAGGTGTCGCCCACGGCGTACCGGGTTACGTCTGTACTGGCGGGTTCGTTAACCGGCTCCTCGGCCGCCGCGTCTGTGGGCTCGCCGTCGTCATCGGACGATGAGCACGCAGTGAGCGCCCCTACGGCAAAGATGCTGAGCGCGGCCAGGGCGCCTTTTACGTTGGACCTAGGCATGGTCCTGTTCGAGTGCGTATAGAGATGGCTTGATGCTTTGGGCTTCATGGTCAGCACCCTCGTGAGGTGTCTAGTCGAATTTTCATTGTGGCGGACAATTCGCTTTTGTGTAGGTTGTGGAGAAATTTGGAGCGGCTCTGGAGTTCCCGCTCTGGGGGCTGAAACCGGCGTCGGGTACTCTGGTGGAGGCCGTCGATGGCCAACCACCCCTTTTTCTTGTCGCGCAGGCACACGTCTGCGTCGCCGCAGCGCCTCAAGCGCCGCCGTATTGAATTGAGGCGAGGCCAGCTCTCGCCGCCGTGAGGAAACACATGAGCACGAACAGCGACAGCACCGAGCCCAATCACAATCCCAACCCGGACCTAGAGGCCGAGGCCTCGATTCAAACCCTGAGTGAGAACCGAACTCCCACGGGGGTGCCAGAGGTCACCAACGCTTGGGGCCGCATCACTCAGCCCAAGACGTGGCGCCGGCCGGTGTGGCTGAGCCCCCGTGTAGCGCGCATTGAAATTCTGTCGGGCCTCGTCGTGGCGCTCGCGCTCATCCCCGAGGCGATTTCTTTCTCCATCATCGCCGGGGTCGACCCGCGGGTGGGTCTGTTCGCGTCATTCACTATGGCCATCTCTATCGCGTTCCTGGGCGGACGCCCTGCGATGATTTCTGCCGCGACCGCATCGATCGCGCTGGTGGTTGCCCCGCTGTCACGCGAGTATGGGCTCGACTACCTGATCGCCGCGGTCCTGCTTGGTGGCGTCATCCAGGTCGTCTTCGCCGTCCTTGGGGTGGCAAAGTTGATGCGGTTCATTCCCCGCTCGGTGATGGTTGGCTTCGTCAACGCGCTCGCGATCCTGATCTTCCTCGCGCAGCTCCCGCACCTGACCAACGTGTCCTGGGTGGTCTACCCGATGGTGATTGCGGCCCTGCTCGTGATCGCGTTCTTCCCCAAACTCACCACCGTGATTCCCGCACCCCTCGTGGCGATCGTTGGGCTCACGCTCGTCACGACCATCTTCGCCATTGCAGTTCCGACCGTAGGCGACGAGGGCGCGCTGCCCGAGGGCCTTCCCGGTCTGTTCTTCCCCGATGTGCCGATGACCTTTGAGACGCTGCGCATCATCTTCCCGTACGCCCTAGGGATGGCGATGGTGGGCCTCCTCGAGTCGCTGCTGACCGCCAAGCTAGTAGACGACGTGACCGACACCCACTCAGACAAGACCCGCGAGTCCTGGGGCCAGGGTGCCGCGAACATCATCACCGGGTTCTTTGGTGGCATGGGCGGTTGCGCGATGATCGGTCAGACCATGATCAACGTCAAGGTGGGAGCAGCCCGCACGCGGCTGTCCACCTTCATGGCCGGGGTGTTCCTGCTGATCCTGATTCTTGTGTTGGGCGACCTGGTCGCGTCAATCCCGATGGCCGCGCTGGTCGCCGTCATGGTCTACGTCGCCTGGGCGACCTTCGACTGGCACTCCATTCGCGTGTCCACGCTCAAGCGCATGCCTAAGTCAGAGACGTCCGTCATGGTCGTCACCGTTGCCGTCGTCGTGGTGACGAGCAACCTCGCGTACGGCGTGGTCGCCGGCGTGGTGCTCGCCATGATCCTGTTCGCCCGTCGCGTGGCCCACCTCGCGAATGTGGTGGGCGGTCCCGTGGAGGGCGACACTCGCCGCTACACGGTGACCGGCGAACTGTTCTTCGCCAGCTCCAACGACCTCTTCAGCCAGTTCGACTACGCGGGAGACCCGCAGAACATCGTGATCGATATGTCGCAGTCGCACCTCTGGGACGCGTCCACGGTCGCAGCGCTGGACAGCATCGTCTACAAGTACCAGAACCACGGTAAGACGGTAGATATCCAGGGCCTCAACACGGAGTCGCTCAAGTTCCACGACCGCATGTCCGGCCACCTCAGCGGCGATCACTAGCGAAGACTTGGGGCGGCGCACATGCGCGCACGTGACCATCTGCAAAGCCTCAAGTACGATGACTTCAGACCTGTGCGCACCTGCGCCGCATCAAGAGGAGTTCTATGAACGCGGACGACCGTACCAACCCGGCGACCGAACGCACGTTTAGCCCGGTCAATGACGACGCCGTGAAGCCCGCTGCGGCTGCTCCGACGCCTGCCACCGGTGACACGCCCGTCACGGGAACCGTCCCGCAGCGGACGGCTCTTCGTCCCGGCGCGCCGGCTCGCTACTCGGCGCCGCAAAGCGGTACGTACTCGACCACGGGCCAGCACGCCACTCCCGCTCCTGCGACGCGTGCTGCAGCTCAGGCCGCAGCGGCTCAGACGGCAGCACAGCAGGCGCCTGTCAGCGCGCCGGCACCTGGACACTCGTTCACCGCCAGCGCTTCGGGTGCGGCCGCAGCGGGAATGGGCAAGCTCAAGGGTTATGCCAACAAGGCCAAGGTCTCGCTGACAGAGGGCGACGACGTCACTGCTGCTCGTGGAGGTGCCGGACCTCGCAAAGCGCGCGTGCTGCTTTCGCGCATCGATCCGTGGTCTGCGCTCAAGATGGGGTTCCTGCTGTCCATTGCCGCGGGGATCATGCTTGTGGTCGCCGTCTTCGTACTGTGGAGCGCCCTCAACGAGATGGGCTTCTTCGTGATGGCCAACGAGTGGATCCGCAAGCTGTTCGTGCCGGACCAGGAGACGGACCTGCTGCAGTTCACCAACCTCGGCAAGGTCATGTCAGCCACAGTTTTGCTGTCCATCATCAACGTGGTGTTGCTCACCGCGCTGACCACCATCGGCGCTTTCCTTTACAACATCGTGTCGAGTGTCGTGGGTGGCGTGTACGTCACTTTGACCGACGACTAGAACTGCGGAGGCCCTGATGAGGCGCGGGTTTGAGTCTGCGCGCCTTCGTGGGGTATCCTAGGTCGCCGCGGTAAACGCGGCATTCGGGCCCATAGCTCAGGCGGTTAGAGCGCTTCGCTGATAACGAAGAGGTCGGAGGTTCAAGTCCTCCTGGGCCCACCGAGGTTAAACAAGAAGTATTGGTTTTGGCTCGATCCCGCAGTAGTGGCGGGTGCGGTGATTCGCAAGGATCACCGGCACCATAGTTCGCAAATTGTGGGATGATGTTCACCGCAGTAAATGACTTACGCAGTATCTGATTGACCGGCAGCAGTTGTTTCAACCAAGCCGCTCATTCGGGGCCTTAGCTCAATTGGTAGAGCGCCTGCTTTGCAAGCAGGAGGTCGGGGGTTCGATTCCCCCAGGCTCCACCATCATCATCACCCGGGTTGAGGGAATACTCACCTCCCAGGGTCGCAAGATCAGCAGAAGCAAGCACTCCGATGCGGGAGCGTCCATCTGCCGCGCCAGCGTAGGCACGGCCAGATGGACGCGAACTGAACCTTGGGTGAAGACTCGGTGACGGGGGCCCGATGGCGTTGACCCGGGGCGCGGCCGCTTGGTTGACTCGGCCTCGGCACCCGCCGCAGACGTATCAATCTTGGAGCACAAGTGTCAGCAGTCTCTGCTGTTCGTTCTCTGCCCATCTCGCGCCTCGCAGTCGCTTCGGTGACCTTGCTTGTCGCCGCCACCGCCGTCATCGCCGGGGCCGCCCCCGCCACGGCATCGGCCGCGACGAGTGCGCTGCCCACGCTCAACTGGCCGCCCCCGCAGCCCGTGTGGTACGACCCGTTGCTGCAGGTCAGCGAGATCGTGGCAAACTCCCCCAACGCCGGCGGCACCGACGCGTTCGAGTACGTCGAGGTGCGCAACGCCACCGACGCGCCGCTCGCGTGGGACGACTTTACGGTGCGCTACATCTACCCCCTCGTGGACCACACCGAGATCTCGAGCGTCGCGTGGCCCACGCTGACTCCCGGCGCGGTCATCGAGCCCGGCGGCACGCTGGTGCTGTGGGTGCGCAACGCCGGTTCCGCAGGCAAAACCGCGCAGGACTTCAACGAGGCGTACGGCACCTCCCTGGTGCGCGGCAAGACGCTCGTTGACATCGAGGGCTCTGGGCTCGCGAACTCCGTGATGCGCGGGATCGAGGTGTCGAGCCGAGCCGGTGTGCAGGTGTCGCGGGCGTTTTACAACGAGGACGGCGCGCCCGATGCCACCGTCACCTCGGGCGTGCAATTTGGGTCGGTGACCGCGGAGGGAGCGGTGCAGCCCAGGCTCGGACTGAAGGCGCCGTCGCCGGGGGCGCTCAGCGCCGCCCAGAGTGACGCGCCACTCATGGAGGCACCCGCCGCCGGGACCGAGCCCCGCATTCTGGACGAGGCGCCGTCGACCTTCACCCCCGGCACCGCCATCACGCTCGACGCGTGGATCACGGACGACGCCCTAGTGCACGGCGTCCAGGCGGAGCTGGAGACAGACCTCGACCCGCTGACGACCTATGACCTGGTGGTGGATGAGCTGGGGATGTACGGGCTCGACCTGGGACGCGCCGATACCGTGGGACGCTCGGAACTGAAGTACCGGTTCTTGGCCACGGATGGCTTCACCACCGTTGAGGGCCCGCTCCATACGCTGCACGATGCCGCGGTGGGCTCGGCGTTGCGCATCGGCGGCGGCCACGGCGCACAACCCATCGTCGACATGCTGGCCGAGGTGACGCCTGCACGGCTGACTCGCGAAGACGGCGACGACGTCACGGGGACTGCCCTCATGGTGGCCGGCGGTGACACGTTCCCGCCGGTGCACGAGCTCTCGATTGACGGAGAACGGGTGGACGGCACCCCGGAGCTCGAGCACGAACCCATCGTCGCCTTCGACGCGACCCTCACCAACCCCTATTTTCGCAACGGGGTAGTGGTCAACGGCGACACCCTCGCGGTCTTTGACGAGGGGTTCTTTGGCGATACCCGCATCGTCGAGGCATCGGTGCCCCTGTCCGCGGTGAATCCGGGCGAGGACTTCTCGGTGCGCATCTATTCCGGCACCAAGGCGGCACCAATGATCGATCCCAATGAGGTGAACGACGACTTCGTGGCGAGCAACGTGCGGCTCGCGCTGCCGGACGGACGGGTCTTGCGCCCGCTCAATATCGCCGATCCCACCGAGTGGATCGACATCGGCGACAACGCCGGGGCCGCGGACTACCTGGAGGCGACGTTTAGGGTTCCCGATGACGCCTTCACGGCGCTCGCGTATGAGTGGGACACCACCGCCGCCGCGGACGGCGAGCATCTCTTCACCGCGACGGATGGAACCCACGACGCCGCGCTGCGCGTCAACGTAGACAACACTGGCCCCGAGGTTGTCCCGTCTCTTGCGAGCGGTTCCGAGGTGCGGGGCGACATGACGCTCGATGCCGACGTGAGCGACGGCGGAGCGGGCCTCGCGACGGTTTCGGCCACTCTCGATGGCGCTGCGGTGCGACTTCCCTACGCGGTCTCGTCGCTGACGGCAGGGCCCGGCGACCACCTCGCGGTGATCACCGCGACGGACCACCTGGGCAACGCGACGGAGGTGCCCGTCTCCTATTCCATCCCGGCAGAGAAGCCCACCGTGGCCTCGGCGTGGCCGAACGACGGGCGTGCCGTGGGGGCATCCACGACGGTCGCCGCGGTGGTCAACGACGCTTCCGGTGACGACCTGGACGTCACCATTGCGCGCGGCGAGGCGCTCGCGTTGGGCGACGACGTCGCGGTCTCCGTTGGCGCGGCGACTGACGCGCTGGCGGTGGAGCGCACCGAGTCGCGTGCCATCACCGCGGCCGAGGCCACGGCCATGGGTTCGCTGGACGGCCGCACGGTAGAGACGGGCAGCGACGGCAAACTTCCGTACGTTTTGATTGACGCCACGCTGGCCGCTGATTCAGCCGGCCAGGCGCACATCAAGTGGGACGGCAGCGCGAACGCGAACGCCAAGGTGCTGCTCTACGTGCTTGACCCGGCCACGGCCGAATGGGTTGAGGCCGATCGCTACGTGACGGCCGCTGCTGACTCCACCCAGGCATCGGCCGATGCGGCACACGGCTTCTCGCTGGAAGCGACAGTGGCGGTCGACACCTATGCGCCTGAGGGGCGACTGCTCGCGCTCGTGCAGCACTCGGAGGGTTTTGCCGGTGACAACCTGTCCGCGCGTGAGGACGCCGCGGATCTCAACCATCCGGAGGACACCCCGCGCTCTCAGTACGATTTCACGCTGGCGTGGGAGTCTGACACGCAGTATTACAACGCCAGCGCGGACATTTACGACCGGCAGACGTCGATTCACGACTACTTGCTGCGCGAGCGCGAAGACCTGAATCTCCAATACATGGTCCACACGGGCGACATCGTGGACTGGGCGGAGGAGCAGGCGCAGTGGGAGCGCGCTGACCCTGCGTACCGCAAGCTCGACGAGGCGGGGCTTCCGTACGGGGTGCTCGCGGGCAACCACGACGTGAACCAGCGCACGAATGATTACACCGAGTTCTCCAAGCTCTTTGGTGACGCACGTTTCGCCCAGAATCCTTGGTTTGGTGGCAGTCTGCAAGACAACCGAGGCCACTACGACCTGATCACCGCGGGCGGCATCGACTTCCTGTTCTTGTACATGGGGTGGGGCGCCGGGGACGAGCAGATCGATTGGATGAACGAGGTGCTCGCGCAGTACCCCGAGCGCGTGGCGATGATTAGCCTGCACGAATACATGCTGACGACGGGCGGCCTTGGTCCCCTGCCGCAGCGCATCTTCGACGAGGTGGTCGCCACTAACCCGAACGTCCAGTTTGTGCTGAGCGGTCACTATCATGACGCCTTCACGCGACTGGATTCGTTCGACGACGACGGCGATGGCACGAACGACCGCACGGTGACGTCGATGCTGTTCGACTATCAGGACCTGCCGCACGGCGGTGACGGGTACTTGCGTCTGCTGCACTTTGACTCCGAGTCGCAGACCATCAGCGTTCGCACCTATTCGGACTACATGCGCGACTACAACGCGGTGAATGAGGTGCTTGACGCGGGGAGCCAGGAGTTTGTGATTCCCTACGCCCGCGCCGGGATCGAGGCGCCTCGCAAGGTGTTGGTGACGGATGCGATCAGCGTGGACGTGTTGGGCGACGAGGTCATCGCAAGGTTTGAGGCAGTGGCGGCTGGCAGCGTGGTGGAGACGCAATGGCAGCCGGGCGACGGCGCGAGCTCGTGGTATTTGCGCGCGGTGGATCCTTATGGCGCGGAGGTGGTGACCGACGTTCGCGAGATTGAGGCCCAGGCCGCGGCGGATGAGCCGTACACCGTGGCCAGGGCACAACCGGGAGTTGTAGCCCCACAACCCTGACGCGCAGCCGGTTTTCGCGAACCGGTCATAGCCTGAGTCCATGCAGATCGCGCTGGTCAAGACTCTCTCCCCCCGCCTCACCACACGCGGGACTGAGTTACTTCCCGGCGTGCTCGTCGTGGCGCTCATGGCCGCTGTCGCGACATTCGTCGGCCAGTTCATGCCGGCGGTGGGCGCGGTGCTCCCTGCCCTGGTGATCGGACTGGTCGCCGCATCTATTCGGCGCCCCAGCATTCGGTTCCAGCCGGGCATCACCTACGCCAGCAGTTTCTTGTTGCAGTGCGCGGTGGTGCTGCTGGGGGTGCGCCTGTCGCTCGGCGCGGTGTACGACGTGGGTCTGAAATCCCTCCCGGTGCTGCTCGGGACGCTGACCGCGTGCCTGATCGCGGCGCCGATTGTGGGGCGATTGCTGCGCGTCGACCGCGTGGTGAGGACCCTGATCGGGGTCGGCACCGGCGTCTGCGGGTTGTCCGCCATCGCCGCCATCGCGCCCATCCTGGGAGCCGCGGGAATCGAGCTGGCCACCGCGGTCTCGACCATCTTCCTGTTCAATGTCGCGGCTGTGGTGCTGTTCCCGCTCGTGGGCCACGCGCTGAATATGGACCCCGCGACGTTCGGGCTCTTTGCCGGGACAGCCGTGAACGACACGAGCTCCGTGGTGGCGGCGGCCAGCGTATTCAGCACCGCCGCGTTGAGCACCGCCGTGGTGGTCAAGTTGGTGCGAACCCTCGCGATCATTCCCATCAGCATCGGGCTCTCGCTGCTGGAGGCCCGTCGTGAGAACAAGATGAACCCCCGCCCCATGACCATGGGTCGGGTGGTGAAGATGGTCCCGTGGTTCATCGCGGGGTTCGTCCTCATGGTGATCCTGAACTCGGTGGCGCACTTCCCCGTGCCGCTGCACGACTCCATCGCGTGGTTGAGCGGGTTCCTGATCGCGATGGCCCTCGCGGGCATCGGACTGTCGACCGATCTTCAGGCGATGCGCCGCGCAGGCTGGCGCCCGATCGCCCTCGGCGCGATCCTGTGGGTGATCGTCTCCGCCACCGCCTTGATCATCATGAGGGCGACCGGCGCGATCTAGCTAGTTGACCCAGTCGAACGTGCGGGAGACGGCCTTATGCCACTGGATGAGGCCACGCTCGCGCGCCTCGTCATCGCCGTGTGGTTCCCAGCGAGTGTCTTCACGCCACAGCTCGCGGATCTCATCGAGGTCGCGCCAGAATCCCACGGCCAGGCCCGCAGCGTACGCAGCGCCTAGCGCGGTGGTCTCAATCACGACCGGGCGCACCACCGGGATCCCCAGCACGTCGGCCTGGATCTGCAGCAGGAGCTCGTTGACCACCATGCCGCCGTCAACGTTGATCTTGGTGAACTCGATGCCGGTGTCCGCCGCGATCGCGTCCAGCACCTCGCGCGACTGATACGCGACGGCCTCGAGCGCGGCGCGGGCGATGTGGCGCTTGTCCGCGAATCTGGTGAGTCCCAGGATCGCGCCGCGCGCATCGGGACGCCAGTACGGCGCGAAGAGCCCGGAAAAGGCGGGCACGATGATGACCCCGCCGTTGTCTTCCACGCTCGCCGCTAGAGTCTCGATCTCGGCGGCGGTTTTGATGATTCCGAGGTTGTCGCGCAGCCACTGAACGAGTGACCCGGTGACGGCGATGGAGCCCTCGAGCGCATACAGCGGTGTCTCACCAGCAATTTGGTACGCGACGGTTGAGATGAGCCCGTGCTCTGAACGCACCAATTCGTGCCCGGTATTGGCGAGCACGAAGTTACCGGTCCCGTACGTGTTCTTGGACTCGCCGCGGGCAAAGGCGGCCTGCCCGAACGCGGCGGCCTGCTGGTCGCCCAGGATTCCCGAGATGGGGATCTCGCGCAGCAGGCTCGAGGACTCGACCTTGCCGAACACGTCCGAGGAGGCGCGAATCTCCGGCAGCAGCGCACGCGGGATGTCCAGGTCGCGCAGAATCTCTTCGGACCATTCCAGCGTTCTGAGGTCCATGAGCATCGTGCGGCTCGCATTGGTGACGTCCGTGGCGTGTACCCCGCCGTCGGTACCGCCGGTGAGGTTCCACAGCAGCCACGAGTCCATGGTCCCGAACAACAGCTCGCCGGCCTCGGCGCGGGCGCGGGCACCCTCGACGTTGTCCAGCAGCCACATGATCTTGGTGGCGGAGAAGTAGGTGGCTAGGGGCAAGCCCGTGGTCTCGCGGTAGCGGTCGGTGCCTTCCTGATGCTCGGAGGCGAGGCGGTCCACAATCGACTGGGTCCGGGTGTCTTGCCACACGATCGCGTGGTGAATGGGCTCGCCGGTCTGGCGGTCCCAGATGACGGCGGTCTCACGCTGATTGGTGATGCCCAGCGCCTCAACGTCGTGGCGAGTGATGTCTGCGTGGCCCAGCGCAATGCCGATCACCTCACGCGTGTTGATCCAGATCTCAGCGGCGTCGTGCTCGACCCAGCCGGGCTGAGGGAAAATCTGGCGATGCTCGATCTGTCCGGTCGCCAAGGGGCGGCCGCGGTGATCGAAGATCATGGCGCGGGTGCTCGTGGTTCCCTGGTCAAGGGCGACTACGTAGGTCATGGGTGGAGCTCCTTTGCTCTTGCGGATTTTGTCAATGTAGACGCGATCGCGCAACGGTGCATAGCCAATGGGAAAATGTGCAGCTACGGGGTCTCGAGCAGACGTGTCGCGAGGGACTCATCGATTACCAGGTCGGTTACGAGCCCAGCCGCGAGGGCGCCCTGCAGGCTCGCGAGCTTCTGCACGCCGGACACGATGCAGACGCGTCGCGGGACGCGGCGGAGGCGGTGCAGGTCAGGCCCGCTGGCCCGCTTGTTGAGGGCCACGTCGTGCGAAGATCCGTCGCGACGGAAGAACACCGTGGCGAGGTCGCCCACCACGCGCTGCTCACTCAGGGACTTGTAGTCGGCTGCGTCAAGGTACCCGCCGATGTAGACGTGGCTGGGGATCTCCGCGAAGGGAGAGCCGAGGCCAAAGAGTGCGATGTCCATGCGGGCCTGTATCTCTAGCACCCGATGTACGCTGCGCTCCTTCCACAGGCCTAGTTTGACCGCCGGATCGTCAAAGATGGCGGGCACGGCCAACTGCTGGATTTGTGCGGAGAACGCGGCGCCAAAGCGCTGCATGATCTCTGAGGCGTAGTCGATTCCCGTGGTGCGGGTATTGCCGGCACCGTTCATCTGCACGATGGTCGAGTTATGGGTCTCCTTGCGCACCAGGTGCCTGCTCAAGGCGCTGATGGTGGAGCCCCACGCGATCCCCAGCGTCATGTTGGAATCCATCCACGAGCTGAGCATGCGGGCGCCCGTCATTGCCACGCGGTCAAGCCGGTCGATATCGGTCACCCCGGGCGGCATCGGCACCACGTGAGCGGTCACGCCAAAGCGCTCCAATATCTTGCGTTCCAACCCGGCGCCGTGGGCGAGCGGAGACGAGACCGTGATCTCGACCAGGCCCGTCTCCCGCGCATAGGCGAGCAGCCGCGACACTGACGAGCGCGACATCGCGAGGTCACGAGCGATGGCCTCCATCGTGAGGTCCTGCATGTAGTACATCTGTGCCGCGCGCAACGCTGCGCGGGCACGTTTCTCGTCAGACTCTGGTTCAGCCATGTCTCTTCTCGCATCCCTGCACGTATGTGCATCGCGCTTGTGAAAATGTGTAGCGCGGTTAAGTATAGGTCGCACCAGGGATGGTACGAGCGAAAGGACGGCCCCAGTGGCACACAGCAGTGCGGCAACCCCCCCACAAGATGAGCGACCAGACGTACAGCGCGTCCGTGAGTCGGGCCGCGCCTCGGTGGTGGTGATCGGGGGCGGGATCAACGGTCTTGCCACGTTCCGTGACCTCGCGATGCAGGGCATCGACGTGGTGCTCGTGGAGCGAGATGACTTTGGCTCTGGCGCTACGGCGGCATCGAGCCACATGATTCACGGTGGCCTGCGCTACCTCGAGAACGGCGAGCTGCGGTTGGTGCGCGAGTCCGTGCACGAACGGAACTCACTGCTGCGCATCGCGCCACACTTTGTGCGTCCGCTTGAGACCACCATTCCCGTGTACTCCACGTGGTCGGGACTCATCGCGGGACCGATGCGGGTGCTGCGTCACCAGAAGGGCAAGCGCGCGACGGAGCGTGGCGCGGCGATCATCAAGATCGGCCTCACCCTGTACGACACGTTCTCAAGGGACAACGGCTCCGTGCCGCGCCACCGCTTCCAGGGGCGCAAGAGCTCACTGGAGCAGCTCCCGGCGCTCAATCCGGCCATCAAATACACCGCGACCTACTTCGATGCTTCAGTGCACAGCCCAGAGCGACTTGCCCTCGACGTCATGCTCGACGGGCAGAACGCCAACTCCAACAGCCACGCCCTCAACTATGTCGAGGCCGTGGGCTTCGACACCGATGGCGTGCTGCTGCGCGACCGCGAGACCGGTCGCAAATTCCACGTGGCGGCGGACGTGGTGGTGAATGCATCGGGCCCCTGGACGGATCTCACCAACGAGGCGCTGGGGCGCAAGACGGAGTTCATGGGCGGCACCAAAGGATCGCACATCGTGCTGGACAACCCCGAGCTGCTCGCGGCGACCGGCGGGCGTGAGATCTTCTTTGAGCACCAGGACGGACGCGTCGTCCTGGTCTACCCGCTCCACGGGCGCGTCCTCGTGGGGACCACCGATCTTGAGGCGGACCCCCGTGAGGTCGCGGTGTGCACCGCGGCGGAGGTCGACTACTTCTTTGATCTGCTTGGCGAGGTCTTCCCCGGGGTCCCCGTGACCCACGACCAGATCGTGTTCACGTACTCCGGTATCCGTCCGCTGCCCCACCATGACGACATGGCTCCCGGCGTGGTCTCGCGGGACTACCGCATTGAAGTGGGAGAGAGCTCCTCCGGCGCCCCTGTCGTGAGCCTGATCGGTGGCAAGTGGACCACGTTCCGCGCCCTGGGGCAGACGCTGAGCGACAAGGTGCTCGGGCTATTGGGCGCGCCACGGGTGGTCTCGACGGACGGCGTGGCCATAGGCGGCGCCGTGGGCTTTCCCGCGACCGATGCCGAGCGCGCGGAATGGATGAGCGCCCACCTGTCGCGGTTGAGCGACGAGCGGCAGACGGTATTGATGGAGCGTTACGGGTCACGTGCGAGCGACGTGGCCATGTTCCTGGCAGCGGGCACCGACGCCAACATCGGCGGTATGCAGTTGTCGCAACGCGAGGTCGAATACATGATCCGCAACGAGAGCGCGCGGACAGTCGCAGACGTGATTCTGCGGCGCACCAACCTCGCGTTCATGGGGCTCGCCGATGCGGAGGTGCTCGCCACGGTGGGCACCGCCATGGCGGAACCCCTCGGCTGGAATGGTGCCCGTCTGCAGCACGAAATCTCACGGTGTGAGGAGGTACTCGAGTCGCGGCACACGGTGAGCCGTTCGGCGAGCGCGTGAGCGGTGCAAAGCACGCAGATTACGCCGCGCACGTTCGTGCAGGTTCCGAGCAATGATGCTCAGAAGCCAAAAATGCACCCTACGATTTCGAACATGTGCTGACAAAGCACCTGGCAAATAAGTTCGTGCCTCCCGTATCCCCGGAGCGGCGCGTGGAACGACCTCCCGGAGTCCTGGCTCCGGGAGTCTCAAACAAAGGAGTTAGAGAATCATGAAACCAACAATGGTCAAGCGCAACAGTTTTTGGCTGGTGCTCTCCCTCATGCTCGTACTGATTTCCGGTATCGGAGCATCCCTGGTTCAAACCAACAGCGGCACCGTCGCCATCAAGGACATGCAGTGGGAGACCTCCTCCGGCCGCATGTTGAATGCGTTGTTGTTCAAGCCCGAGACCGCGACGGCAGAAAGCCCCGCGCCCGGCATCGTGGTGGCACACGGCTGGTGGAACAACCGCGAAATGCAAGACGCGAACTACGTGGAGCTCGCCCGCCGCGGCTATGTGGTCATCTCAATCGACATGTACGGTCACGGCAACTCCGACCCACTGCCCGCCGATGAGATCGAGGTGAACGGCACGGGCATGTACGACGCCGTGAAGTTGATGGCCGACCTTCCCTACGTTGATGCGGACAGCATCGGCGTCTCCGGTCACTCGAATGGCGCGCGTGCTGCAAACTACTCAGTCATGGCCGACAACGAGGCCCCGACCCAGCTAATCTCGTCGGTGCTCCTGGTGGACAACGAGGCGTTCTACAACGACGCCGCGAACGACAACGCGTATTACAACATGTACGGCTCACGCGATGTTGGCCTCGTGGCTGACCAGTACGACGAATTCTTCTTCCGTTCTTACGGAGCCGAAGGACAGGTCCTCACCCCTCCACGCGAGTTCGCCACCACCCCCAACGCTCAGTCGTTCCTGGCCTTTGGCGCGGACCCGACGACGCTGACAGAGACTCGCACCATCGACACGTTCTACACAGAGAGCATTGAGGGCAAGGACGCGGTTCGCGTGCTTTACACCCCCGAGCAGACCCACCCGTGGGGCACCATCTCAAAGACGACGGTCGGCAATCAGGTCGATTACTTTGAGAAGACCCTGCCGGCCCCGGATCCTGCAGACAGCTCGCAGCAGGTGTGGCAGGTCAAGGAAGCCTTTACGACCCTCGGTCTGATCGCGTTCGGAATCTTCTTGGTCGCGTTCACGCGCTTCATGCTCGGCACTCGTGCCTTTGAGTCGCTCAAGGTCAAGGAAGTGATGGCCATCGCCCCGGCGAACCGCCTTGGAAAGGTGTGGTTCTGGGGAGGCCTTACGGTCTCCACGATCTTCTCCGCAGGTAGCTACCTGTGGCTGAGCAAGCAGACGGGGATCTACGGGGTCGTCTTCAACTCGGAGCAGTCCTTCTTTGTCGAGGGTGCGGTGTACTTCATTGCACTCTGGGCCGCCATCAACGGTGTGTTCGCAGCGATCGTCATGACCGCGTCGTACCTGTTCAATGTGCGCCAGCAGGGCAAGACGCTGCGCGACATCGGCGTGCTTCCCGGCTGGGCATCGTTCGGAAAGGGCGTACTGCTTTCCGTGATCGTCGTGTGGGCATCGTTCATGCTGGTGTTCTTGGTTGATTACTTCTTCAAGACCGACTTCCGGCTCTGGGTGCTGGCCATCAAGGTCTTCCCCCCGGACAAGATTGGCTACGCGTTCCTGGTGCTGCCGCTGTTCCTGCTCTACTTTGTGGCGAACTCGGTCATCGTGAACTCGTTCAGCCGCATCTCAATTGCGGGCAAGGAATGGATCAACACCGCACTGCTGGCGCTGTTCAACGCACTCGGGCCCATCATTTTGGTCGTGTGGCAGTACTCGACGTTCTTCCGCACGGGAGACCTGGTGGACGGCTTCGGCGGTATCTTCAGCATCTGGCTGTTCCCGCCGATCGTGCTGCTCGCGGCGGCGGCGGTCATCTCACGCAAGATCTACCGTGAGACCAACAACCCGTACATCGCCGGGTTCATCAACGCCATCGCCGTAGCGATCATCGCTGCGTCCAACTCGTTGGTGACCACCTTCTAGGTAGCCCCAACGTAAGGAAGCCCCCGGCCAACTGGCCGGGGGCTTCCTTACGTGACAACGCCTTGAGTGATTAGCTCGTAGGCGCACCACCAGTCTTGGGCGCAGGCTTCTTGACGGCCGGCTTCTTAGCCGCGGGCTTCTTCACCACCGGCTTGGTCACCGTGGGGACTTCGCCCGAGTCACCCTCGTCTTGCCAGACGTCCTCAGCGTCGTCGAATGTGCTGACGACCTCGGCGGTGGCACGCTGACGAGCTTCGTCAACTCCGGCGCGAACCTTCTTCGCCTCGATCACTGCGCTGTCCTTGACCTTGCCCACGCTCAAACCCGCAGCATCGGCGACCTTCTTTGCCTCGGTGACCGCGGTATCGCGCACCTTGGTTATTGCGGGCCCGGCCTTGTCTGCAACCTTCTTGGCCTCAGCCATTGCGGTGCCACGCACACGGTCTGCGGCGGGAAGAGCGGTCTCCTTGACCTTCGACACCGTGGGGCCTGCCTTGTCGTTGAGCACGTCGGATGCGGAACTTGCTGCATCGTTGGCTGCTCCGACGGCCTTCTTCGCGGCGGCGGTGGCCGTGTCCGCAGCCTTATTGATGTTGTGGCGCAACTGGTCCTTGAGGCTGGAGTCCGAGGTGAACTCCCACTCCTCGTCTTCGCCGGCCCATTCGTCGCGACCCTGGTCACGACGAGCCCACACGACGAGTGCGGCACCTGCGGCTGCACCAAGCGCGAGCGGGAGGACAACCTTGAGCCAACCCTTGCTCCGGTCGTCGTCCTCGTAGGCAGCGTCGTCCACAGCGTCGAGCACTGCAGGAATCGCAGCGCCAATGATTGCTGCATGTGCGATGTCGGTCCACTCGGCGGCCTTATTGCCAGCCTTGTAGATGTAGGGCTGCGCCTTCTGTGCGCCGGAGTGGTAGGCGCGCTCTGCGCGCGGCTTGCCCCACTCGATGGCGGCATCCACCTGCGGGCCCGCCCAAGCGGCGGCCTTGCGGCTAGCCTTCTTGGCGGCCAGGGTTGCCTGACGGGCGGACACCTTCGCCTGCTCTGCTGCTTCTTCTGCCTGCGCGCGGTACTTCTCGATGTCGATGTTGTTCGCGATGCTCTTTGCTGAACGCTTGCCCATGTGTGCCTCCAAAGTCGGTGGGGGTCTCCCAACTCTCCATCTTGCCACTTTGCGTGCGTGGACGCGAGTGGCATGGAAGAATAACGAGCATGATTGCAACTATTCACACGTCAGCCGGTGACATCCGGGTCGAGCTTTACGGAAACCTTGCGCCTCGCACGGTAGAGAACTTCACGGGCCTTGCTACAGGCTCCAAGGAATGGAAGGACGCGAAGACGGGCGAAACCCGTAACGACCCCTTCTACGACGGCACGGTGTTCCACCGCGTCATCGGCGGCTTCATGATTCAGGGTGGCTGCCCCCTCGGTACCGGTACCGGCGGCCCCGGTTACAACTTCGATGATGAGATCCACGCGGAGAACCAGTTCACCGAGCCCTACATCCTCGCGATGGCGAACGCGGGCAAGCGCCCCAACCCCATCACCGGGCAGGCTTCGGGCACCAACGGCTCGCAGTTCTTCATCACCTTGGGTGCCACCCCGCACCTGAACGCGAACCACACCATCTTCGGCAAGGTTGTTGACGACGAGTCCAAGGCAGTCGTTGACGCGATTGGTTCGACTCCCGTCGACGGCCGTGATCGCCCCAAGGATGACGTCCTCATTACCGGCGTCACCATCGAGGACTAATAGTTTTATGGCGTCCGATGCAGGGGCCGGTGGCTCCTCGTCCGGAGGCTCAGGGTTTGGCGACGATGGGCAGACCGGCAGCGCGACTAGTGCGCCGCCGGTTTGTCCGCGTCACCCTGACCGGGTCTCGTATGTCCGTTGCCAGCGTTGCCACCGCCCCACGTGCCCGGAATGCCAACGCCCGGCATCGGTTGGTATTCAGTGCGTCGACTGTGTCAACGAGGCGAAGAAAAATCAGCGCCCGTTGCGCTCGCGCCTAGGCTTCACCGCCGCGCAGGGCCCACCGCTTGTCACGTACGTGCTGATCGGGCTGAATGTCGCGGTGTTTTTGCTTGCCCCGCTAGCACTGGGCGCGTCGTGGGCCGGATACCTGGGCATGTGGCCCGGGTATACGCCAGAGTTTGGTGCGCAGTACCTTGACGTGGGCAACGAGTGGTACCGCTGGATTACCTCAGGCTTTGTCCACTTCGGGTGGTTCCATCTGGGCATGAACATGTTCGTGCTGTGGCAGTTCGGTACCCAGCTGGAGCCCGTGCTCGGCCGAGCACGTTTCGCTGGACTCTATGTGGTTTCCCTGCTCGGCGGCAGCCTTGCCGTGGAGCTCCTCGCCAGTAGTGGAGTGCACGGGGGAGCATCGGGCGCGATCTTTGGCTTGATCGCCGCGTATGCGCTGGTCCTCAAGCGGCTCCAGCTGCCATTCCAGTCGCTGATCGCGACGGCCGGCATCTGGCTCGTCCTGGGCTTCGTGATGCAGGGCGTCTCCTGGCAGGGCCACCTGGGCGGAGCGATCGTCGGCGCAGGGACCATGCTGCTGATGTTCCGCGGAGTCGACAAGCGCGAGAAGGCTCGCGTGCACGGCGCTTAGCCGAAAAGAGCAAGAGTTTGTCCACAGGCTCATCCAGCCTGTGAATAACACCGGTGTAGTTATCCCCACATCTGTCCACAACCGGGGATAACTACACCGGTGTAACTCCGTGCGGGGAGCGAAGATCTACTTCCAGCGCGTGAACAGTGTCATCGCGGCTGCGAGGAACGCGAAGCCTACGACCAGGTTCCAGTTGCCGATGGGCAGCGGGTAGTTGCCGCGGGCGATGTAGTACGTGACGATCCAGGCAGGTCCGATGACCAGTAGGGTCACCGCCGTCGGGACGAGCCACGACGGGTTCTCGGACTTGGGCTTCGCAACGTCGCGCGGCGCCTTGTTGTTGCTCGTCTGGCGCTTCTTCGAGACGGCCATGGTGCACTCCCGTGAGGTAGTTAGTCCGCCTACGGGCGGACGCTGGTCTGGCTCTAGCGTACCGATACGACCGTGGATGCGGGTTCACGCTACGTACAGGGTCCCAAGAGTGTCGCTGTGTGAGTTCACGGAGAAGCGTTCGTCACGTAATCTGTTCGTACCATGTCGATCAGTGAGCGCACCCCTGAGGCCCCCACGACGCGACCGCGTCAGCCCGGCTGGTCAGTGGCCGTCGGGTTGCTCGGTGAGTTGCTGATTATCGCTGGGGTTGTGCTCGGGCTATACGTGGTGTGGCAGTTGTTCTACACGGACATTGAGGCGGGCAACACGCAGCAAGAGGTAGTTGACGGACTCGATTGGGTACAGCCGCTCGATTCCATCAGCGCGGACGTGACGATTCCGGATGACCTCAAGTACCTGCCCGGCACTGCGCCGGTCATGGACGAGCCGCCCTTGGCCACCACGTTTGCCACGATGTATGTGCCGCGCTTCGGCTCCGACTACGTCAAGCCGATCTCTGAGGGCGTCACGCGCCGCGAGGTACTGGACACGCTCGGCATCGGGCACTACCCCGGCACCGCCATGCCAGGTGACAAGGGCAACTTCGCCATCAGCGCGCACCGCACTACCTACGGCAAGCCTTTTAACAAGATCGCGGATCTCAAAGTGGGCGACTCGCTCGTGATCGAGACCAAGGAGGCCTGGTACGTCTACAAGGTGACCGAGTGGGAGATAGTGGAGCCCACGCAGGTCGAGGTGATCGCCCCGGTGCCCGACAAGCCTGGCGCAGAGCCCGATGGCTACTACATCACGTTGACCTCGTGCCACCCGATGTTCTCCGCTGCGCAGAGGTGGGTCACCCACGGTGAGCTCGAGTACTGGGCACCGCACGATGCGGGCATTCCCGCCGAGATTCTGGAGGACGCCTCGTGATTTTCCCCTGGGTGTGGAACACCCTGCCCGGCCCAGTCTGGGCCAAGGTCATCCTGCTGCTGGCTCTTATCCTCGCAATCGTCTTTGTGCTGTTCGAGTTCGTCTTCCCGTGGGTGTCCGTAGAATTTGGTATCCAGGACCAGAACATCGAACAAGGGCAGGCGCCATGACCCGCATCCTCGTGATCGACAACTACGACTCGTTCGTCTACACCATCGTGGGCTACCTGCGACAGATGGGTGCCGAGACGGTCGTGGTGCGCAATGACGCGCTGGCCGATGCCGGACCGCTCGCCGATTACGACGGCGTGCTCGTCTCGCCTGGACCCGGCACGCCCGCAGACGCCGGCGCATCGAACGATGTCATCCGTCAGTGTGCGGCGCTATCCAAGCCGATGCTGGGGATTTGCCTTGGGCACCAGGCCTTGGCCGAGGTGTACGGCGGCGTGGTGAGCCACGCGCCCGAGCTGATGCACGGCAAGACGTCGGACGTGATTCACGAGCAGGGTTCAGTGATGGTCGGACTGCCCTCGCCGTTCACAGCGACGCGCTACCACTCGCTTGCTGTCGAGGAGGGAACGGTCTCTGATGAGTTGACGGTGACGGCGCGCACCGAGAACGGCATCATCATGGGCCTGCGGCACAAGACTCTCCCGCTTCACGGCGTCCAGTTCCACCCCGAGTCCGTGCTGACCGTTGGTGGTCATCGCTTGCTCGCGAACTGGCTGGAAGAGTGCGGACTGCCCGATGCCGAGGCGCGATCAGCTGGCCTCACGCCGCTCGTGCGCAAGTAGCGCTAACCGCGGTAGATCAGGATCAGCAGCACGGTGACCAGGAACCCCACCGGCTGGTTGAGCCAGAGGAACGTCTTCCAACCCCGGTTCGCCCGCTCGCAGGTGAGGTCGGTGACGCGCACAAAGCGTGCCACCGATGCCGCATAGGCCAGAGGCAACGCGGCGGCGAGGATGCCGGGCCACGGCAAGAACAGCAGCAGCGCGGCCGCGACCACGTACATTCCGAGGGCGAACCACACCGTCACCCGGGCGCCCATAACAGTGGCGATGGAGCCGATGCCACCCTCGCGGTCCGCACGTACGTCCTGGACGGCGCCAAAGGCGTGGCTAGCCATGCCCCACGCGACGAAGGCCACCCAGATGGGCCAGGTGCTGGCGTGGGTCAGCGCCGCACCCGTGAGCACGAGCGCGTAGATGAGCGGCCCCGCGAAGTGCAGCGCGGAGGTGAGCGAGTCAAGGAAGGGCCGCTCCTTGAACCGGAGCCGCGGTGCCGAATACGCGATCACACCAAACACCACGAGCAGCAGGGTCGAAGCCGCGGCGGCGGAGCCCTGAAACAACAGCCACACCAGGGGCGGTATGACCGTGATGGCGCACGTGATGAGGATTCCCCGGTGCACGCTCCGCGCGCGCTCGCGGTCGCGGATCACGTCCCCCTCGATGCCGCCCTTGCGGGGGTTCGCCAGGTCGGACTCGTAGTCGAACACGTCGTTGATGCCGTACATCAGCAGGTTGTAGGGAATCAGGAAGAACAGCGTCCCGACAATGAACACGGCATCGATCCGATGCGTGACCATGATGTAGGTTGCCGCGAACGGGAAGGCAGTGTTGACCCAACTGATGGGACGCGAGGCCTTGAAGATGGACGCGATCATGCTGTGGTCGGCTTTCACTCGGTCCCCCTCGACTCTGAACGCTCCTGGGTGGAAGTAGCAGTGGAAGTAGCAGTGGGAGCCGCCGCGGACTTGCCCAGCCACGTCCAGATAGCCGGCATCAAGAGGGCCGCGCCAATGGCGTACGCGAAGTCCTCGATGGGTGCGTGCCACAGCCGCACGCCGCTGATGAGCTGGTCGTCGTAGCCCACGATGTCCAGGCCCACGATGACGTTGTCGAACACGGCCGTGAGCGCGATGAGGGCCAGCGCGCACAGCAGTAGCGGCCGCCCAGGCAGCCGGCGTACGGTGGGGAAGGTTGCCGCGGCGATCAGGGCCAGCACCGCTACCGACAGCACCACGTATGTCATGACGCCACCGCGAGCCGCCGTGCGTTCAGGCGGGAGAAGGCGATCCAGAGCAGTAGTGCCTGGTAGCAGAGCAGCGTGAGGAAGAGTAGTTCCTCGATGGGGACCTCCGGCGCGATGCTAAGACCGGTCAGGTAGGGCGCCCCGCCGATGAAGAAGATGCCCAGGCCCACGCCGACGAGGTCCCACACCAGAAAGGCGACAACGCCGATGCCAACGGTGCCCAGCGCGCGACGAGGCTGGTCGAACACCGCCACGCGGTAGCGCCAATCGAGCGTGACCAAGCCGGACAGCCCAAAGAGCAGACCAATCAGGTAGAGCCATGACGTCATGTGTCACCGCGGGGAGCGGGACTACGGTACCGGCCCGATGACGGCGGGTTGCCCTGGCGAACGATGGTGCCGAGCGCGTCTGTGCGGCGTGAGCGTGCGAGGAACCCTACCGGCGCGGGAGTCTGAAGCGGCTCCGGCCCCGTGGCGCCCAGCAGGCGCTTGGCAACGAGCTCGGCACTGATCAGGCACATCGGCATGCCGATGCCGGGGGTGGTTGATGACCCCACGTACAGCAGGTTGGGAACGGTGCGTGAGACGTTCGCGGGACGGAACATCGCGGACTGGCGCAGCGTGTGTTCGAGCCCAAGTGCCGAACCTTGCCACGCGTTCAGCTCGGTGGCGAAGTCGGAAGGAGTCGTCACCGAGTAGATGGTGGAGCGCTCCACGAGGTCGGGGACCCCGGACCAGTCCCCCACTTGGCGCAGGTAGTCGGTGGCGAAATCATGCATCTTCTTGGCACTGAGCTCGGTCGCCCCGAGGGTGGGATCCGCAGGGAACGGCACGAGCAGCACCAGGCTCTGGTAGCCGTCGGGTGCGGCGCCGGGATTGGTCTCGGTGACGCGCGACGCATAGATCGAGGCGGGGAACGGAGGGGTGAGTTCCCCCTTGCCTACGATCGATTCAAAGTTGGCTTCCCAGTCTTTGGTGAAGAACAGGGTGTGGTGGCTGAGCTCGGGCAGTTCGCCCTTAACGCCTGCCATCACCAGCAGCGCGCTGATGCCGGGCTGGCGGTTCTTCCACTGAGGTTCCGATTGCCACTGGTGGGCGGGGGCAATGAGTTCCGTCTCGGTGTGGTGCATGTCTGCGCCGCTGACCACGATGTCCGCCGTCACGATCTCGTCATTGTCGAGCAACACGCCGGTGGCGATGCCGTTGGGCTCAACGAGGATGCGTCGCACGGGGGTCTCGGTACGGATCGTGACGCCCTCGTCGACCGCCATGCGCTCAAGTGCCTCGATCAGCGCGTACATGCCGCCGCGGGGGTAGCGGACGCCGTCCGTGAGGTCGAGGTGGCTCATGAGCGAGAACAGCGACGGGGCGCGGCTCGGGGACGAACCCAGGAACACGGCATGGAAACCGAGGATTTGGCGAAGCCTCGGGTCACGGACCCGGGACGCGACCTTGGCCCCGAGCGAGCGCGTGAGCAGGCTGGCGAGCTTGGGCAGTGACTTCATCACCTCGGGATTGGCCGCCTTGAGAGGGCGCTCGAACGTCGTGTAGAGAAAACGGTCCAGCGCGAGGTCGTAGAGCACTTTGGATTCGGCCGCGTAGGTACGCGTGGCGTCGCCGTCCCCGGCGCTCAACGCATTGAACGTGGCGTAGTTCGCCTCGGCATCGGCCAGCACGTCAAGGCGCTCCGCGGTGTCAGCCACCCCGTCGCCCTCAAAGTAGACGCGGTAGCGGGGGTCGAGGTCGATCAGGTCGAGCTCGGTGTTGATGTCGCGACCCATGAGCGCAAAGAACTGCTCGAAGGCCTCTGGCATCAGATACCAGCTGGGCCCGGTGTCAAAGGTGTAGCCCTCGATCTTGAGCTGCCCCGCCCTACCACCCAGTTGCGACTGCTTTTCAAGCAGAGTCACTTTGGCCCCGCCACGGGCGAGGAGCGCGGCCGTGGCTAAGCCGCCGATGCCGCCGCCGATCACTACGACATTGAGTGCTGCTTTGCTCATGACATGCTCCGTTTTGGCTTAAGCGGCCAGGCGTTTCGTGCGGCGAGTACCGCTTTGGCGGTGTTGGGTACGCGAACCCTGCGGTGGGCGAGCTCGCTGGCCTCCGTGGTGGAGATGGCGTCTAGCAGGCGGGTGTAAATATCGATGGTCGTGGCGACGGCCACCGCGGCTCTGCGAGGAAGCGCCGGGAGGCAGGCACGGGCAGCGTCGATGTCCTCGCGGCAGTCGGCTACAAGGGTCGCGAGTTGATCGTTGGTCAGGGTGTCGATCTGGATTCCGGGAAAGTAGGAACGCCCCAGTTCAATGCCGTCTGTGCCAAGGTCGCGCAGAAAGTTGACCTTCTGATACGCTGCGCCGAGCCGCCGGGCACCCGCGCTGGCCTCCTGAGGCACCGGACGTGGTCCGGTGTCGGTGTTGAGGAAGATGGCCAGGCACATTTCGCCCACCACCTCCGCCGAGCCATAAATGTAGCGCTCGAAGGACTCTTGTGTGTGAGCGTCGACGGTGAGGTCCATCCGCATCGACTCAAAGAACGGATCAGTCTGTGCACGGGTGATGCCCACGGCGCGCGCGGTCACCCCGAACGAGTGGGCGACGAGGTCAGTGGATAGACGACCGTCCATCGCCTGCCTCACCGTGTTTTCAAAGGTGTCGAGGAGTACCAGCGCGTCATCGCCGCGGTACGTATCAACGACCTCGTCCGCGACCCGCACCATCGCGTAGACCGATTCGATGTGGTGTCGCATCTCGCGAGGCAACATTCTCGCGCCGATGCCGAACGAGGTGGAGTAGCGCCGGATCACCTGCGCGGCGGCTGCGCGCGCCACCTCGTCGTAAAGCGCCAGGGACGTCGAGTTGTCGTGAGGCTCCGGGCGTCGCGCGCCGGTCATGACGTGCGTGCCTCGAGTAGGTCGATGAGACGTCCCAGGTATCCGGACAGCGGTGCCGAAACCCGTTCCGATGCGAGCCGGCCAGCGGAGCGCGCGTGGCGCCGAGCAATGCGCAGCGTTTCGCTGCGGGCGCCGCAGTCCTCGAGTACCTGTCGCACCTGTGCGGCGCCGGCCTCGTCCAACTCGCGGTTTCCCACGTTGGCCGCCAGTACCTGCTGGCCTGCCGCATCGGCGAGCGTGAAGGCCTGGCGAAGCAACTCGGTGCGCTTACCCGCACGCAGATCCGAAAGCACCGACTTGCCGGTGACAGCGGGGTCACCGAAGACGCCTAGGTCGTCATCCACGAGTTGAAAGCTCAGTCCTAGCGACGTTCCGATCTTGTCCAGATGGCCCACCATCGTGGGGTCGGCACCCGCCAACTGTGCGCCGGCATGAAGCGGTACCACAAACGAGTATGTTGCTGTCTTGAGTTCCGCTACCAGCAGTGAGTCCGCGTCACGCGGCTCGGAGACGTTGGCGTACATGTCAAGGAGTTCGCCAGCGATGGTGGCCCGGATGGCCGTGGTGACCAGGTCCAGGCACGCAATGCGGTGGTGAGCCGGAAGCGCGGCGCGCGAGATGAGGTCATACGTGGACGACAACGCCAGGTTGCCTCCCAGTAGCGCAGCGGCCTGGACATGGTCGTCTACTTGGTCCTTGGTGAGGGCGCTGCCCTCGAGCTCTCGTCGCCGAGTCCCAGCGATGTTGGGGCGGCCGCGTCGCACCTCGTCGTGATCCAAAATGTCATCGTGCACCAGCATCGCCGTGTGCAGCATCTCCATGGCGGCGGCTACCGGGATGACAGCAGCGGGGTCGTCCCCGCCCAGCCCGGCGTATGCGGCCAGGGTAAGTGAGGGGCGCAGGTTCTTGCCGCCCTCAAACTGCTCACCGAGCGAGTGCCAGAGCCCCCGGTAGTCGTTGCCTGCGGCCGGGATCTCGGCGGCGGCGGTACGCACGTGACGCTCTAGAGCACGCGATACCTCTGGTAGATGCGTGCCAATAAAGCCGGACAGCGTATCTACGGTGCTTACTGGCGTCATCATTTGAGTCTAGACACTTAAAGTCAGAGAAACATTCCGCAAAGGGCCTGTTTTGCAGATTCGACCGATCGTGGGGTGAGGTCTCGTGACGAGGCCTCACCCCACGATGGTGTCGCTAAGGCGCCGGGGTAGCAGAGGGAGTGACCACCGGTTCGGCGGGCGCCACGTACTTGCCGATCTCAATTGTCACGTTAGTTTCCCGCTTGACCTCGATATCGGCCGATGGGTTCTGGGTCAAGACCGTGCCGTCCTGGTTCTGCTGGTCAGTGTTGACCTTCTTCGCGGTGGACTTGAGGCCGGCGTCTCCCAATGCCTTTTCGGCATCCTTCTGGCTCTGACCCACGACGTTCGGCACGGTCACCGTGGTGGGTGCGGTGGCGACGACGAGCTCTACCGTCGAGTTGCGGTCCACCTTGCCTGGGGAGGGGGACTGCTCGAGAATCTCGCCAGCGGGCTTGGAGTCATCCTCACGGTCGGTGATCGACGGGATCAGTCCCACTGCCGTGAGCTGCGAACGCGCTTCGTCCTCCGGCAAACCGATGAGGTTGGGAAGGTCGACCTTGCCGGTGGAGATGTACAGAACTACCGATTCGCCGCCCTTGAGTTCCGTACTCTCGGCGGGGAAGGTCTCGATGACCCGGCCCTCGTCGATGTCCGGATCGTCCTTGGTCTCGACTGATCCCACCGTGAGGTTAGCGCCCTCGATTCGAGCTGTGGCATCGGCCTCAGACAACCCGCGAACGCTGGGAACAGTCGCGTCGCCGGGGCCGCTCGAGACGTAAACCACGACAGTAGAGCCTTCGTCAACGTCACGACCTGCGGCGGGCTCGGTGCGCGTGACGACGTCTTCTGCTACGTCGTCACTGGCCTCGGGCTGGAAGTCGCCCGTAAGTCCCACATCGGCCAGCTCGGCTTCAGCCTCGGTCTGCGTCAGGGTGACGAGGTCCGGCATCGCCACCGTGGTGACTACGGGTTCGTCCGGGCCGTTCCTGGCAAAGACGATGAGGGCCACGATGAGGGCGATCGCGAGTAGCGCGGCGCCGCCGAGCAGCAGGTACCGGTTGCGCTTGGCGCGACGGCGTTCGTCCTCGTCAAGATCGTCGTCGACTTGGAGCGTGCCACCCATGGGAGTGGGAACGTTGCTTGCGGCACCTACAGAGGCCCAAGGCGCTGCCGCCGGGCCGGCCGCAGGGCCACCAGAAATGGGCATTACAGCCGTGGCGCCGGTGGGAGGACCCGCGGGGGTCGCGGGCATCTGCTGTGTGGGAAGCTCGGCAATTTGCTCGGGCGTGAGGGCACCGGCGGCCGCCGCCGCTACTCCGGCAACGCCGGCACCAGCCGCGGCCGATCCCAGCGCGATACCGCCCAGGGGCAGGCCACCGGCCATGACGCCACGCAGGTCTGTCAGGAACTCTTGGGCAGAGCCGTAGCGGTCGTCGCGGTTCTTCGCGAGGGCGTGCAGCACGACGGTGTCGAGCTCAGGCGGGACGTCGGACGCGAAGTCCGAGGGCTTGGGCGGGGGTTCGCGGACGTGCTGGTAGGCCACGGAAACCGGGGAATCGCCAACGAAGGGCGGGCGGCCGGTCAGCAGCTCAAACAGCAAGCAGCCGGTGGAGTACAGGTCTGAGCGGGCGTCGACGTTCTCTCCGCGGGCCTGCTCAGGGGAAAGGTACTGGGCGGTGCCTACGACGGCCTGCGTCTGCGTCATGGTGTTGCCAGCATCGGCGAGTGCACGGGCGATGCCAAAGTCCATGACCTTGACGGCGCCGGTGGGGGTCAGCATGACGTTCGCGGGCTTGATGTCGCGGTGTACTAGTCCCGCGTGGTGCGAGTACTCGAGTGCGTTCAGCACGCCGGCGACGATGTCTACTGCCTCGTCGATGGGGGCGGCTACGTCACCCTTGAGGATGTCGCGAACCGTGTGGCCCTCGACGTACTCCATGACGATGAACGGCACGGCTTGGGGGTTACCGCCCTCGCCCACGATGGTGTCCTCGCCGGTGTCGTACACGGCGACGATGGTGGGGTGGTTGAGGCCCGCTGCCGACTGCGCTTCACGGCGAAAGCGCGTCTGGAAGGAGGGGTCGCGGGCAAGGTCGGGACGCAGAATCTTGATCGCTACGGTACGCCCAAGGCGCGTGTCGTACCCGATGTGCACCTCAGCCATGCCTCCGCGGCCGATGAGGTCACCGACCTCATACCGACCGGCGAGGATCTTCGGTTCGTCGTTCATGTGTATTCCTTACGTCCCTGGCTTAAGGGTTCGAGTACAGGCGAACATTGTCGCATTATTGGTCTTCATCGCCGTCCCGTTGGCTTGTCGGGGTGGGGTCGGTAGCTCTTCGGGGCGATGCTGGGAGGCATCGCGCGGGTGGGTGCGGACCGTTGCTCGCTAGGGACAACGGTAGCCGGTGCTGTCGAAACCCCGGGCATTTCGCCGGCCTGACCTGATCCGGAGGCCGGTTGATCGAGTGGATCGAGTGACGGCTCGCTGAACGAAATGCCGGCTAGGTGTTGCTCAAGTTCTGCGGCGCTCTTGAATCGTTTACGAGGGTTCTTCTCGAGCAGATTAGTAATGATGTGGGCCATGGGCTTGCTGACCGTCGCGGGCAACGGGGGGACCGAATCATTCACCTGGGCGATAGCGATGTCCACCGCGCTGGCTGCCGTGAAGGGGCGCCTGCCGATGACCGACTCGTACGCGATGATGCCCAACGCGTAAAGGTCGGATGCGGGAGTCGCCGCCTTGCCGAGTGCCAGCTCCGGCGCGAGGTACTGGGCGGTGCCCATGACCATGCCGGTGGCCGTCAGCCGGGTCTGATCCATTCCCCGGGAGACGCCAAAGTCGGTGATCTTGAGAAGGTCGTTCTCTTGCACCAGGAGGTTGCCGGGCTTGATGTCGCGGTGCATCACGCCGGCCTCGTGAGCGGCCTGCAGCCCGTTGCACGTGTGGCGAAGAATCGTGACGAGGCGTCGCTCGTTGAGCGTGCGCTCGCGTTCCAAGATGGTGGACAGCGGCTCACCCTCGACGAGCTCCATGATCAGGTAGGGCGTGCCGTCGAACTCGCCATAGTCGTAGACCTGAGCGATATTCGGGTGACGCAGGCCGGCGGCGTTCTTGGCCTCGTTGCGGAAGCGCTTGAGGAACGTCTCGTTCTTGGCGGCGCCATCTTTGAGTACCTTCACGGCGACCTCGCGATCGAGCTCGCTATCCGCACCGCGCCAGACCTCGCCCATGCCACCTATCGCGAGCACGGAACGCAGCACATAGCGGCCCCCGAGGGTGGTCCCGGGCCGGAGCTCGTTCACGAGTTGCCGTTCTTTGCCAACGCGGCCTCCATCACTGCCTTGGCGATGGGTGCTGCGACGATCCCGCCGGTGGCTTCTTTGCCTGCGTCGCCTTGAGCGCCGCCATTCTCCACCAGCACCGCGACGGCAATGGTGGGGTTGTCGGCAGGGGCAAAGCCCACAAACCAGTTGTCGGGCGCACTGCCGTCGCCCGTCTCAGCGGTGCCTGTCTTCCCTGCGACCTTCACGCCGTCGATGGCGGCCGCCCGTCCGGAGCCGTTGTCCACGACCTCAACCATCATGTCGGTGAGGGACTGGGCATCGGCCGCGGTCATCGGCTGGCTGTACTCGGTGGGCTCGTTCTGCTGCACCACGCGCAGGTCGGGTGCGCGCACCGTCTTCACCAGGTACGGAGTCATCAACTGCCCGTGGTTTGCGATCGCCGCCGTGACCATCGCCATCTGTAGTGGCGTGGCGCGGTCGTCGTACTGGCCAATGGAGGCCATGGCTGTCTGCGCATCGTCCGGGTCTTCTGGAAGTCGTGACGCCGCGACGGACAGAGGAATGTCAATCTGGTCGGTCCAGCCAAATTCCTTCGCCTTGCGCTCAATGACCTCCCAGCCCAGTGACATGCCGAGGTTTGCGAACGCGGTGTTGCACGACACCCGTAGCGCGTCCTTGAGGGTCGTCGTGTCCGTCGTGTCGCACTTCTCGTTCTGGTAGTTCGACATGGTGTTCGAGGTGCCCGGGAGCTTGAGTTCCTGTGGCGCGTAGAGCGAGGTCTCCGGGGTGTAGCCGGATTCGAGTGCCGCCGCAGCCACCACAAGCTTGAATACCGAGCCCGGGGGGTACGTGTCGCCCGCGATGGCGCGATTGATCAGTGGCCGGTTCTCGTCGTTCAGCAGTTCCTGGTATTTCTTGTTTACCTCGACCGAATTGTGGCCTGCAAGCAGGGTCGGGTCGTAGGTGGGCGACGTCACCATCGCCAGGATCTCGCCGGTGGTGGGGTCAAGAGCCACCACCGCGCCCCGCTGGTCGCCGAGTTGTTCGCTCGCGACCTTCTGCAGGGTCGAGTCGAGTGTCATCTCGACGGATGCGCCTTCTTGCTCACGCCCGGCAAAGAGGTCGCCCAGCCGGTTCCAGAACAGCGCGTCGTCAGAGCCATTGAGTAGCGAGTTCTCGCTCTGCTCAAGTCCCGAGCGCCCGAACACGATTGAGTAGTAGCCGGTGGCGGCCGCGTACAGCGCGCCATCCGTGTAGGTGCGCTGGTAGTTAAACGAGTCGTCCACAGATTTTGACGCCACGATGGTGTCGCCGTCCACGACAAACGGTCCGCGGAACGTGCCGTATTCGCGATACAGCGTGCGGACGTTGCGGCCGTCTGCGTTGAGCTCGTTGGCGTTAATGACCTGGATGTAAGACGCAGCACCCATGAGTACGAGGAACATGACCAGCACCACGACGCTGAGGCGCCTGATTGGCTCATTCACCTACACCACCTCCAGCGCTGGACGCCGAGCTTGGTCGGAAACTCGCAGAATGAGCCCCACTATTATCCAGTTGGCGAGCATCGATGACCCTCCGTACGCGAGGAAGGGAGTCGTAAGGCCGGTCAGCGGGATCACGCGGGTCACACCGCCCACGACGATGAACACCTGGAGGGCGAGCGAGAATCCAAGCCCCGCGGCAAGCAGTTTGCCAAAGCCGTCGCGCACGCCAATGGCGGTCCGCATGGAGCGCTGCACCAAGATCACGTAGAGCGTGAGAACGGCCATCAGTCCGGTCAGCCCGAGTTCCTCGCCCAGCGACGCGACGATGAAGTCCGACTCCGCGTAGGGGACCAGGTCGGGACGGCCCTCTCCCAGACCCGTACCGAGCAGGCCGCCCGATGCCATGCCAAAGAGCCCTCGAACCAACTGTTCGGAGGTACCTGAGGAGTAGACGGCGGGGTCAAGGGCGTGCAGCCACGCCTCGTAGCGAGAGTGCACATGGGCGAAGACGGTTCCGGCGAACGCCGCTCCCGCGACGAACATGCCCAATCCGACCACCACCCAACTGAGGCGCTCGGTGGCGACGTAGAGCATCGACAGGAAGATCCCGAAGAAAAGCAGCGAGGTGCCGAGGTCGCGCTCGTAGATCTGCACGAGCATTGACGCGAGCCACACCAGCACGAGCGGCCCCATGTCTCGCGGGCGCGGGAATCTCATTCCTAAGAACTTGGGCCCAGCGAGGGCGAGGGTGTCGCGGTTGGTCACCAGGTAGCCCGCAAAGAAGATGACTAGTGCGATCTTGGCGAATTCTCCGGGCTGAACCGAACGGCCGAACAGGCTGATCCAGATGCGCGCGCCGTTGATTTCGGTGCCGAGCCCGGGCACCAGAGGCAGCAGCAGGCCGATGAGGCCCAGCACGCCCGCGGTGTAGGTGTAGCGGCGCAACACGCGATGGTCGCGCACCACGAGCAGCACCACAATCATGACGGCAAGGCCAAGGACTGCCCACCCGAGCTGGATCTGGCCAAAGCTCGTTTCGCGACCGCGTTCCGCATAGGCGAAGTCGATGCGGCGGATCATGGCCAGGCCGATGCCGTTGAGGGCAAAGACGGCGGGGAGCAGCACCGTGTCAGCGGAGGGCGCGTACCGGCGCACGACCATGTGCGCTACGCCCGCGAGCACGATCGCCCCAGCTGCGTACAGCCCCAGAGTGTCGAGCTCCAGGAAGTCCGCGTGATAGTCGACCAACCCGCGTGCCAGCACGGCGATCATGACTGCGATTGCGAGGAGCGCGATCTCAGCCCGACGCCCCGTGGGGACGCGGATCTCGGCGACTGTAGCCACTACCTGTCCGCCTCGAGTGCGCCGACCACCTCGTACGCGTCGGCGACGGAGTCAACTCGAATGGTCGCGCTGATGCGCTCGCGTTCGAAGGGGGCGAGGTCGTCGAGAGACACCGTGGTGTCCGCGATGACGGAGTTGAGGTTAAAGGAGCCTACGTCGCCGGCGATGCCGCGAAAGATCGCGACCTGACCGTTGTCTTCGCCCACGAAGTATTGGCTCTGGGTCCACTTATAGCCACCCCATGCACCGGCCAAGACAATCAGCAGGGCGATGCTGGGCAGCAGCCATGGCCTCACCCGGAGCCACGCAGAGCTCCAGCGGGAGGGCTCCTCGTCCTCGTCGGGATCCTCACGGGTGGCGAGCTTGGCTGCCTTGCCCGCGGCGCTCTCGCTGCCTTGAGACGGGCGGTGCCGGTCACGAGCGGCGGAGCCGACGATCTGCGATGCCGTGGCGGGGCCCACCCCGTCGGGCGACGTGTCGATGTCGACAATGTCGCCGATAATGCAGGTGACGTTGTCCGGAGCGCCCGCGGCGAGCGCGAGGCTCACCAAGGCATCGGCGCAGTCGGCGGGGTGTTCGACCTCGATCATGGTCCGCTGGATGGTGTCGCGGCTGACGACGCCGGACAGACCATCGGAGCACAGCATCCAGCGATCGCCGGGGCGCGTTTCGCGCACGGAGATGTCTACGGGGACATCGGCGTCCATGTCCCCCAGGACGCGTAACAGCATCGAACGCTTGGGGTGGTGCTCAGCATCGGCGGCGGAGAGCCTGCCCGTGTCGACGAGGTGCTGAACAAAGCTGTGGTCCGTGGTGACCTGGTCGAACTCGCCGTCGCGCAAAAGATAGGCGCGCGAGTCGCCGATATGCGCCATCGCGAGCGACGAGCCGGACCGCAACAGCGCAGTCACGGTGGTGCCGAGGCCAGATAGCTCGGGGTCGTTCTTGGCGCGCTGAACAATCTCGGTGTGGGCGTCAGCGATGGCGTCCTTGAGTTCGTCGAGCGCCTCGTCCGGGCCCAGCGACTCACCGTCGAGCTCCGCAAGTCGACCCACGACGATTGACGACGCGATGTCGCCTCCGGCGGCGCCGCCCATGCCATCGGCAACGAGCAGCAGGTGGGCACCGGCAAACCCGGAGTCCTGGTTGTTGGCGCGCACGAGTCCCACGTCGGAGCGTGCGGCAAAGTCGATTCCTAGAAACACGTCACGACCTCAATTCGATCGCGGTGGCGCCAAGCGAGAGTCGGTCACCCTTACGGAAGGGCACCGCGTCATCGACGCGTTGATTGTCCAGGAACGTTCCGTTGGTTGAGCCAAGGTCCTCAATCATCCACTGTCCGTTGTCCGGGTAGACCCGGCAATGCCTCGACGAGCAATAGTCGTCTTCGATGACAACCGTGCACGTGGCGGCGCGGCCGATGAGGACGGGCGCGCTCCCCAGCGGAATCGTGGTGCCCTTGAGTGGGCCGGCGGTCACCGCGAGGTGGGCGGTGGTGGATTCACTGGCCTTCATGCCGCCGGTGCGCACCCCGGTGGAGGAGCGCGAGGGGGACGCCATTTTGTCTGCCCGGGAGGCGCCGCGGCCACGGCGCGCCATTCCCTTGCCGCGAGACGTGACGCGAGTGCCGTAGAGGTCGGAGCGAAGCACACCGATGGCGGACAGAACTAGAGCCCACAAAAGGATCAGGAACCCAAGTCTGAGTAGCGTGATCGAAATCTGGCTCATTGCCTAGTCTTCTCCATCTGCGGCAATCCCATCCCAATACATGATGGTGGTGCGGCCAATCGTCACAGCGTTGCCGTCGAGCAAGGTCGCTTCGTTGATTCTCTGGTCTTCCACGAAAGTACCGTTAGTTGAGCCCAGATCCGTGAGGATGGTGCCGTGCGGGGTGACTTCGAAGCGAATGTGCTGGCGAGAGACCCCAGAATCGTCCACGACGATGTCTGCCTCGGTGCCACGGCCTATCACCGTGAGCTCGCCCGTCAAGTGGTAACGCTGTCCGTCAATGTCCAAAAGTGGGTGGCGAGACTTGGGGTTACGGCTGGTCACGGGGGCCACCGGGCCGCGAGTGGTCCGCGACACCACGGCGTAGCGACCAGTCGCGAGTGACTCGTCCTCTTTGAACTCGACGTTCACCGACCCGACAAAGCTGTAACGCTGACGCACAGCGTGCTCTTGGAGCGCGTCCTCGAGCTCGTGCTCGAGCGCTTCCTCGCCCCATTCGGCGACCGTCTGAAGGTCTGTAGGGGCCAAGGACACCGAGTATTCGTTCGGGGTCACGGTGCGGTTACGGTCCACCACGGCCGCCCGGGTATCCGCCTCGCGCTTCAACGCCGCAGCGAGTTCCACCGGTTTGACACCTGATTTGAACGTCTTCGCAAACGCCGTTTGCACAGCGTTCTCGACGCCCTTCTCGAATCGATCTAGTACGCCCATGGTCACATCGTATATGGGGGGCATTTCGTGTTACAGTTTCCCGGCTGGCGCGAGTGGCGGAATTGGCAGACGCGCACGGTTCAGGTCCGTGTGTTCGAAAGGACGTGGGGGTTCAAGTCCCCCCTCGCGCACTAACAGAAAGCCCTGGTCTTCGGACCGGGGCTTTCTTGGTTTTCGGGACCCGGCAGTAGCCGTCTCACGCACCGCCACGGCGGAAACTCGCTGGAAATCTCCCCATGGTGAAATTGGCCTTCTACCAAGGAGGACACGACTATGGCCGTGCAAATTCTGACCGCGGACATTGTGGTGCCGATGACGGCAAACCGCGAGGTATTAACTGACGCGGGAGTCGCGATCGACGACGGTGTGATCGTCGCCGTGGGTCTGGCGTCGTCGCTAGCGCGGGACTATCCTGGGACGCCCTCGCGCCACCTTCGCGACCACGTGTTGATGCCCGGGCTGGTCAACGCGCACCACCATTCGGGGATGCTGCGGGGCACCGCCGAGGCCCTACCGGTGTGGGAGTGGCTACGGCTTCACATCGACCCGATGCACCGCGTGCTGCTCCCGGAGGACGCCGAGGCGGCCTCTTGGCTGTGCTACGCCGAAGGTCTCCTGTCCGGCACGACCACCGTCGTCGACATGTGGCGCTACATGGATGGCTCCGCTCGCGCCGCATCGGCCCTGGGAAACCGCCTGGTAACGGTCAATTACGTGGGGGAACACCCCGACTATGACTACTTTGACACCCTCGACGACAACGAGCGGATGCTGCAGGAATGGTCCGGAGCCGCGGACGGGCGCATCATGCCGTGGGTGGGATTGGAACACCCCTTCTACGCCGACCGGGAGGGGCAGAAGAGGGCGATCCGGCTGGCGCAGCAGTACGACACCGGCCTGTACACGCATTGCAGCGAGTCCGAGCTAGACGTCACGCTGTTCGGGGAGAGAACCGGCAAGCGCCCCATGCACGCGCTCGATTCGCTGGGCTTCTTCGACGTCCCTCGCACCATGATCGCGCACGCGGTCTGGCTAGACGAGGCGGAGATCTCCCTTCTCGCGCAGCGCGGGGGCAGCGTCTCCCATAACCCGGTGAGCAACATGAAGTTGGCGAGCGGCTTCGCGCCGGTGTGCGAGATGCTGGCGGCGGGGATCGCGGTGGGCATCGGCACCGATGGCGAGAAGGAGAACAACAACCTGGACATGTTCGAGGAGATGAAGGTCGCGTCGCTGATGGGCAAGCTGCGCAAGATGGACGCCGCGGCCATGGACTCATGGCAGGTGCTGGAGATGGCGACCTGGGGCGGGGCGCGCGCGATCGGCCAAGGGGGTCGACTCGGATCGCTCGAGGTGGGCAAGCAGGCGGACCTGGTCGCCGTGCGCACTGACACGCCGCGCATGACCCCGCTCATTCCCGCCGGGCCCTATCTGAACATTCACCACAACCTGGTTCACGCGGTGCGCGGCGGCGACGTGTCGCTCACCATGGTCGCCGGCAAGGTCTTGGTCGACGACGGAGAGCTCATGACGGCGAGCATGCCGGACCTGATCGCTCGAGTGCGCGAATTAGTCCCCGGACTCTTCGAGCGCCGCACCGCTTACCTGGAGCAGGCGGGCGAGCAGTCCGGGCTGATGACTTAGAGCGCCGAGTGCCCTCCGAGGGTCGCTTTCGGAATAGATCGCCTCTTTGCGACGCTGTCACCTTCGCGTCTCACATCACGCGCGGCGTGAGACCAGACAGCGGTGAGCGAGAGGACGGTGGAGGCATGTCGGACCACGACGTAGACGGTTGGGTCAGGGTTCGTGGAGCCCGCGAGCACAACCTCAAAGGGTTCGATATCGACATCCCACGCGACTCGATTGTGGCCTTCACTGGAGTATCCGGATCGGGCAAGTCGTCGCTCGCCTTCGGCACGCTCTACGCAGAGGCTCAGCGACGCTACTTCGACTCTGTTGCGCCATACGCGCGCCGGCTTCTCAATCAAGTCGGTACGCCCGATGTCGATGAGATCACTGGCCTGCCTCCTGCCGTGGCATTGCAGCAACGCCGCGGCGCGCCAAGTTCCCGCTCTTCCGTGGGAACAATCACCACCTTGTCCAACTTGCTGAGGATGCTCTACTCCCGCGCTGGCACGTACCCGGACGGGGCCAAGCACCTCGCCGCCGAGGCCTTCTCTCCCAACACCGTGGCAGGGGCGTGCCCGCGGTGCCATGGGCTGGGAACGGTGCATGACGTCACCGAGCAGCTCCTGGTCCCGGATCGCGGCTTAAGCATTCGGGACGGGGCGATCGCCGCCTGGCCCGGGGCCTGGCAGGGCGCCAACCTTCGCAGCATCGTCCGCGGGCTGGGTATTGACCTCGACACGCCGTGGACGGACCTGCCGCAACCAGACCGCGACTGGTTGCTCTACACGGACGAGCAGCCCTCGGTGATGGTGGAACCCGAAGAGGGGCGCGTTGACCATGGCTACTACGGAAAGTTCTGGAGCGCTCGCAAACATGTGATGCACGTGCTCTCGCAGTCGCAGAGCGAGCGCATGCGCGAGCGCGCGCTGCGGTTCGTGCGCAGCATCGACTGCCCCGACTGTGAAGGAACCGGCCTGCGCCCCGACGCGCGCGCAGTCACGTTCGCGGGGCGCACCATCTCTCAGATGAACGAGGTGCCGCTGTCTGACCTGGCCGCCGCATTGCGCCACCACGACGGTCCGGGCGGGAGCCAGGTGTCCGGTGAGGCCGGGGAGGCGGCGAGCCGTATCGCATCGGACGTCACGGGCCGGGTTGACGAGTTACTGAGCCTTGGCCTGGGATACCTGAGTTTGGGCCGCAACTCCACCACGCTTTCCGGCGGCGAGTCCCAGCGGTTGCGCATTGCGACGCAGCTGCGCTCCGGGCTGTTTGGCGTGGTCTACGTGCTTGACGAGCCCTCCGCCGGGCTGCATCCCGCCGACGCTCAGCCACTCCTCGATGTGCTGGACCGGCTCAAAGAGTCCGGCAACACGCTGTTCGTGGTGGAACACGACCTTGACGTGGTGCGCCGGGCGGACTGGATTGTGGACATCGGTCCAGGCGCCGGCGAGGGCGGCGGTCACGTGGTCTACTCCGGTCCCGTAGACGGATTGCGGGAGGCCAAGGGGTCGGTGACAGCCGACTACCTCTTCCCCCAGCAGGCCCCACGACGCAGGGAACTGCGCACGCCTAAGGAATGGCTGCGACTGAGCGGGGTCACCAGGCACAACCTTGACGATGTGTCGGCCGAGTTCCCCCTACGCGTGATGACGGCGGTGACGGGAGTGTCGGGGTCGGGTAAGTCCACTCTCGTGACTCAGGCCCTGGCTCACGTGGTGCGCGACCACCTACGCACGCAACCCGACGACCCGGACGAGGGCGTATTGGACGTCGACGTAAAAGAGGTGTCGGGCGTCGAGTCGCTCGACCGTCTGGTGGTGGTCGATCAGCGCCCCATCGGCCGCACGCCCCGGTCAAATCTCGCTACGTACACGGGACTCTTTGATGTAGTGCGTAAGGTGTTTGCCGCGACTGACGAAGCGAAGACCCACGGGTACAACGCGGGTCGATTCTCGTTCAATGTGGCGGGCGGCCGCTGCGAGGAATGCAAGGGCGAGGGGTTCGTCTCCATCGAGTTGATGTTCCTGCCCGGCACCTACGCTCCGTGCGACACGTGCCATGGCGCGCGCTATAACGAGCAGACGCTAGAGGTGAAGTACCGCGATCACTCGATTGCCGATGTGCTGGCCATGACGGTCGATGCAGCTGCGGCGTTCTTTGCCGATGTCCCGGCCGCCGCACGGAGCATCCAGGCACTACGTGACGTAGGCCTTGGCTACCTCAGGCTTGGTCAGCCGGCCACCGAACTCAGCGGCGGTGAGGCGCAGCGCATCAAGTTGGCTACCGAGCTGCAGCGCGCGAGCCGTGGGCACTCCCTCTACGTTCTGGACGAGCCGACTGCTGGGCTTCACCCGGCGGACATCCGGTTGCTCCTTGACCAACTTCAGCGACTGGTCGATGCCGGCAATACGGTGGTGCTGGTGGAACACGACCTTGCGGCCATCACTGATGCCGACTGGGTCATCGACATGGGCCCGGGCGGCGGCGACCGCGGCGGCAAGGTGACCGCCGCAGGCACTCCGGCCACCATCGCGAGCGGTCGCGGCGCCACGGCGCTCCATCTCGCTGCCTGGCTCCAACGCCAAGAACCTCCCGCGTAGGCGCGGAGGGTTCTTGGGCTGTGTGGTGACGTCTACTTCGCGGCGTCTACGACGGTCTTGCCAGCATCGGCGAGAGCCTTGACGAGCGCGACAGCTGATTTCTCGGTGCGCAGGTTGTCGGCGTTGATAGTGCCGCCCGGAATCACGAGCACGTCGTACAGGGTGCCGTCCACGTCATCGAGCAGGACCTGGGGCGGTACTCGCTGCCCCGGGACCTTGTCGTCGATTCAGATGCTTACCCGACTGATAACGACGTTCTGCGCCCCAGCATTCCGGCACTGCTCAGGACCCTGCGCGACACGTGCCGATGCTCGCCACACAGCCGAGTCGCGAGGGGGTGGCGCTAGGGTACGGGTGTGAACCGCCAACCTCTAGCGATCGTGATGACCGGTGCCCCGGCATCGGGCAAGTCCACGACCGCGCATGAACTGGCCGCCCAGATGGGTGCCGCCGTCCTGGACCAGGATTCGATGACGAACCCGATGCTCGATGTGGTGTGCGAGCTGATCGGCGCCGCAGACTACAGCGACGCGCGCGTTGCCGAACTCACGAGGGAGGCGCGTTACGAAGGCCTCCTGAACGTGGCGTGCGACTGCCTGCGTGCCGGAGTGCCGGTGGTGCTGATCGCGCCGTTTACCTCAGAGCGTGAGTCTGCGGCGGCGTGGGCAGTGCTGGAGTCCAGGCTTACCGATTCCGGGGGGCGCGCGTCGCTGGTGTGGATCCGGGTAGGCCCGGAATTGTTGGCCCAGCGCATGACCACGCGCGGCGCACCGCGGGATGCACAGAAACTCGCGGACATCGCGGGGTATGTCTCCCGGCTCAACCTAGAGCCACCCCTGGTCCCGCACCTCGAGGTGGACGGCGCGCACGGTCCGGCCGCGCAAGTTTCGTTCCTGATGCAGGCGCTCGCGGACCCTTCGCGCTAGCCGCGCACCTCCGGATCTCGCCCGCCCCCAGCCCGCTTGGCCGTCTTTGACGCGCGTAAGCGCGGCCGGGACGAACACGAAACATCACGGTTTGGTCGCTTTTCCCGTTCAAGATGACATCGGTGTCACGCAGGGCTTGACATCGGTGTCATCTCATTCCAGAATGGGACACGCATTCACATGACAACGATGACATGCCTCAAGGGAGAGGACGGCTGAAGTGACTATTCTGAGCAATCACACCGCGCCTACCGCCTCTGCCGATGCGCCCCTAGACGCCCCTCAGGCCACGGCATGAGCGCGGGCAAGGAGGCGATCCTTCGCGATGTGGCAGGCCTGGCGGGAGTGTCCATTAAGACGGCATCGAGGGTCCTTAACGAGGACCCGCGAGTCGCACCACTGACGCGTGCCAAGGTCCTCTCGGCCATGAGCCAACTGGAGTATCGCCCCGATCCTGCCGCGCGCTCCCTGCGCGCTGGCCGGGACCGCAGCGTGGGCGTCGTCGTGGACAGCATCGGCGACGTGTTCGTCGCCTCGCTCGTGTCCAGCATTGAGACGTTACTTGCGGACGCTGGCTACCAGGTACTGATGGCCTCGAGCCACCGAGACATTGACCGCGAGCGAGCCATTGTGCAGGACTTTCACCAACGCCGATGCGCGGGCGTGATTGTGATGCCGAGCTCACGCGACAGCCTGAACGACATGCGGCTGGGTGACCTGCCGGTCGTGTTCGTCGACCGCAAGGGGGATCGCGCTGACTCCCAGTCCGTGGTCGTGGACGACTTTGAACTTGCGCGCCTAGCCACGCAGCACCTCATTGACCACGGGCACCAGCGAATCGGGATTCTCAGCGACTCCCGGACGGTGAGCACCACGGATAGTCGCCATCTTGGGTACTGCCGGGCCATGCAGGATGCGGGACTTGCCATCGACCCAGCGCTAGTGCGGGATGACTGCCCCGACGAGCGGTTTGTGCTGGGAGCTGTGACGGAACTGTTCGCGCTAGAGAGCCCCCCTACCGCGCTGATCTCCACCAACACGCGACTGTCGCTGGGGGTGGTCCCCGCACTACACCTGGTGGGTCGCACCCACACGGGCTTTGTGGCGTTCGGGGACTTCCCCATGGCCGCAAGCCTGACCCCGGCGGTCACGGTCATCGACCACTCGCCGCGCAGGATCGGGGGCATCGCGGCGCACACCTTGTTGAAGCGCATCAATGGCGAGCTGGCTACCGGGGTGAGCGAGCCGATCGTGGTGTCGGCTGGCTTGATCCCACGCGGCTCGGGCGAACTGCCACCGTGTGCCGACGCCAGCACGGTGGCAAGCCGCAGCGGCTCGGGCGCAACACAAGTCTTCTGGCCAATCGACAAAGGAGTGGAAATGACCAGTGCAGCAATAACCGCAGAAGGAGGTCGACGATGACAACGCCAATATACGAGGCCCGCGACATAGTGAGGTCGTACGGCTCGGTACGAGCACTGGAGGGCGCGAACTTCGATGTCTACCCGGGCGAGATCTCTGCTCTGATCGGCGATAACGGGGCGGGCAAGTCCACGCTCGTCCGCATCCTGTCGGGCGCGGACAAGGCGAACTCCGGGCAAATCCTCTTCAACGGCAGCTCGGTCAACCTTGATAACCCCACCGCCGCTCGTGAACGCGGCATCGAGACGGTCTTCCAGGATTTGGCGCTCGCCAACCACCTCAATCCCATCCAGAACATGTACCTGGGCCGCGAGTTGATGAAGCCCGGCATTCTTGGCGCACTGGGCTTCATGCAGCGCAGCGAGATGAGGAACCAGGGCCAGGCCGCCTTCACCGAATTGGGCGCGACGGTACGGGACTTCACCGGCCCCGTGAGTGGAATGTCCGGCGGACAGCGTCAGGCAATCGCGGTGGCGCGCGCCGCGGCATGGGCAAGCGAAGTGATCTTCCTGGACGAGCCCACCGCGGCTCTGGGCGTAGTGCAGACCAAGGGCGTGATGGACCTGATCCGCCGCATTCGTGACAAGGGCATCGCCGTGGTGTTGATCAGCCACTCCATGCCCCACGTGCTCGACGTGGCAGACCGCGTTCACGTGCTGCGCCACGGCAAGCGCGTCGCCGTCATGGACGCGAAGAAGACGAACGTTGAAGAGCTGGTCGGTGCAATGACCGGGGCTTTGGACGGAAAGGAAGCAGCATGAGCATCGACACCGAAAGCGCGGTCAACACCCGCGAGACCGAAGACAGCGTGATTCGTCAGCCGCTCGGCACCCGTTTGGCCGGTGCGGTGAAGTCACAGGCGATGCAGATTGTGCTTGTCTGGCTCGCGATCGTGGTGATCTTCTCAGTTCTCAGCCCTGATGCGTTCCTGGCCGTAGCCAACTTCCGCAACATCGCAATCAGCGTCTCTATTCTCGCCATCCTCGGCGTAGGGACCACCTTCATCATCGTGACCGGCGGCATCGACCTGTCGATGGGCTCAGTGTTGGTCTTCAGCGGAGTGGTCGCGTCCAAGGTGATGGAGAGTCTGGGCGATGGCCAGGGTTGGGGAGTCGCCATTGCAGGAATCGTGGCCGCGCTTGCTTCCGGTTTGATGTGGGGGCTACTCAACGGGTTCCTTGTCGCGAAGGCCAAGGTGCCAGCGATGATCGTCACGCTGGGAACGTTCGGCGCGGCACTTGGGCTGTCCCAGGTGATCACCGGGGGCATCGACCTGCGCGCATCCCCCGACGTACTGGTGGACTCGGTTGGCTTTGGAAGCCTCATTGGCGTACCTAGCCTCGTCATCATTGCCACCACCGTGGTGCTGATCGGCATCGTGATGCTGAACCACACCAAGTTCGGCCTGCGAACCTCTGCCGTCGGATCCAACGCGGAAGCGTGCCGACGCGTGGGCATCAACGTTGACCGCCAGCTCATCAAGGTCTACGCCTTCGCGGGTCTGCTCGCGGGGCTCGCGGGTGTGCTCAACCTGTCGTTCTTCCGCTCCACCACCATCGCGGGTCACTCGCTGACGAACCTCGACGTGATCGCCGGCGTCGTCATCGGTGGCACCAGTCTCTTCGGCGGATTCGGCACCGTGTTCGGCACGCTGATCGGTCTGTTCATCCCCGCCACGCTACGTAACGGCTTCGTGATTTTGGGAGTGGAGCCCTACTGGCAGCAAGTGGTCGTCGGCGCGTTCCTTGTGGGAGCCGTCTACATCGACCAGACCCGCCGCGCCGCGAATTCTCGCGGCTCCACACGAGAACCGCTGTTCTCTCGGATTTTTCACCGCAATCGCAACACCAACCGAAAGGAAAGTTAGAAAATGCGTCACGTAACCACCATTAAGGCCGCTTCAGTAGCTGCCGCATTGGCGTTCACTCTAGCTGCTTGCTCAACGTCGAGCGAGACTGAGTCCACCGCTTCCGCATCGTCTACGGGAAGCTCTAGCGAAGAGGCTGGAGGCTCCGCCGAAACACTGGATGTGGCATTCATCCAGGGAGTGATCGGAGACAACTTCTACATCTCAATGGAGTGTGGCGTGCTCGCCGCAGCCGAGGATATCGGCGGCATCGACGTCAGCGTTCAGGGTGGCCAGAAGTGGGACCCGGCACTGCAGCAGCCCATCGTCACGTCCGTCATGGCGACAAGCCCCGACGCGATCCTGATCGCGCCGAACGACATCTCCGCTTTGCAGCGTCCTCTTGAAGAGGCAGCTGAGAACAGCAAGGTTGTCCTCGTTGACACCACGGTGGAGGACCCATCCTTCGCCGTGTCGCAGATCGCCTCTGACAACATCGGCGGCGGCGCCGCAGCATTTGCGGCGATCCAGGAACTTGTGCCCGAGGGTGGCCAGGTCCTCGTGATTGACAACCAGCCCGGAATCTCGACCTCTGATGCTCGCGTCGAAGGGTTCGAGGGTGCTGTTGAGGCGGACTCCAACTTCGAGTACGTGGGCGTGCAGTACGCCAAGAACGAGCCCTCGAAGGCGGCCGAGATTGTGACCTCGACGCTTCAGCGTTACCCGGACCTCAAGGCCATCTTCGCCACCAACATCTTCGGTGCAGAAGGTGCCGCCACAGGCATCGAGCAGGCCGGCGTTGCGGGTCAGGTGCAGGTCATCGGCTTTGACGCCGGCCCCGCGCAGGTTGAGGCACTCGAAGACGGAACGGTTCAGGCCCTTATCGCCCAGCAGCCTTACCAGATCGGCTACCAGGGCGTCGAGCAGGCAGTGGCAGCACTGCGTGGCGAGCCCACCGAAGCCAACATCCAGACCGGCTTCACCATCGTGACCAAGGACACCCTTGGCACCGACGAAGGCCAGGCGGCGCTGTACGCGTCCACCTGCTAGATCCCCCGGATCGACGGTGGCTCTCTCGGCTTGAAGCCGGGAGAGTCACCCCGCCGGCGCGGCGCGAGCCCCGGCCATTGACGAATCATCACACCCACAACGAAAGGGGCTACTGTGTCCGCACACTTTGTAGCCGGCCTCGACCTTGGCAGCACTGGCGTCAAGATTATGGTCCTGGATCCCGCGGGCGAGGAGCTGCTCGTCGAGCAGCGGCCCACCCCTTGGACCACCGGTGCAGGCGGTACTACGTCGCTCGACGCCGCGGCCTTGATGGCGGCGGTGAGTTCACTCCTGACGTGCGCGGCCGATGCAGTGGTGGAGCGCACGGGAGACGCCGATGCGCACATTGCCTCCGTGGCAGTGTCCGGGATGGGGGAGACTGGGTACCTCCTCGACGCCTCCGGCGCCGCAGTGGCGCCAGCCTTCGCGTGGTTTGATCCGCGGGGCACGGAGCAGGTCGCGGCGATGCCGGACGAACTGCGCACAGACTTTGCGGGCGTGACCGGATTGCCGCTCGGAGCTCAGGTCTCTGTTGCGAAGATGCTCTATCTGCGTGATAAGGGCCTGGAACTGAAGGGTCTGCGCTGGGTCAACCTGCCGGAGTTCGTTGCGGCGGCGCTAGGCGCGCCGCCGGTGGCGGAGCTCTCGCTCGCCTCGCGCACCGGACTTGTTGATCAGGACACCGGCGCGGCATGGCCCCAGATGCTCGCATATCTGGGTGTCGATGACAGTTTTGTGCCCCCCATAGTCGCGGCCGGTGCCTTCGTGGGTTCCGCGGACCAGGAGTGGTTGCCTCACGCTTTTGTCGGTTCGGCCATCACGGTTGCTGGCCACGATCACCTGGTGGCAGCGGTGTCGGGAGGCACCATTCCAGGGGCGCAGTATCAGGTCTCGATGGGCACCGCAGAGGTGATTTTGCGGGTCCTCGACACTCCGCCGTCCCGGGAGGCGCGAGAGCGCCTCGCCGCGCACCTGATCAATTGCGTGCGCCACGTGGTTGACGGACAGTTTGTGCTCGTCGCGGGGGTCAAGACCGGCCTGTTGATGCGCCGCAGTTTGCAGCTGTTCGGAATTGAGGACCGCGAGGGACGTGACTGGCTTGACCGCAAGGTCTGTGAGTTGCCGGAGGGAGGGCAACTACCTGCAGGATCCGTGATCGTCCACGGGGCACGCAACGACGATGGCGTGCTTTCGCTGACCGTTCCCGCCGACGGCGTCACGCCGGCCGAGGCGTTCCGCGCAGTGCTGCTGCACGGCAATGACGAGATCGCGATATTGCTCGAGGCGATGGACCGTGAGGTGACCCCAGCCACATCAACGCTGTTATCGGGCGGGTGGGCCTCGATGGACAGTGTCCAGCGCGCGCGCGCCGAGGTGCTCCCACAGGTGCGGGTATCGGCGCGGTCCCAAGACACCGCCTTCGGCGCCGCAATGGCGGCGAGCGCCCTCGCCGCATCGGCCCCCGCCGTCTCGCGATGAACTTTTCCGCTTTACCCCATCACTAGACCCCACTACTAAATGGAGAACACCATGGCTAGGAATGAACTGAACACCCGCGAGAAGCGGGCAATGGCTGCCATCTCGACGGTTGCTGGAAACATGCTGATTGTTGCTGCGGATCAGCGCAACGGCATGAAGGCCGTCATGACTGACGGCCCCGACGGCGCTGTGACCTTTGAGGAACTCGCAGACGCGAAGGCAGACTTGGTCCGCTACCTCGGCAACGAGGCGTCCGCCATCTTGCTCGATCCTGAGGTCGCGCTACCGGCTATCCCGGACAACGGGGTACTGACCCGCGATACCGCGCTTGTAGTGGGTATGGACGCCTCTGGCTTCGAAGAAGTCGACGGACTGCGCTTCACGCGCTTTGTAGACGGCGTGACGCCCCAGACGGTGCTCGACCTGGGCGGCGACGTGGCAAAGATGCTCTGGTACATGCGTTCCGACCGTCAGGACGCCCAGTCGCGTGTGGGCCAGGAAATCAAGGAGCTGGTTGCCGCGTGCGAGGCAGCGGGCCTGCTGCTGATCGTAGAGATCCTCGCGTACCGCCTGGACGGCGAAAGCGAAGAAGAGTATGCGGCGAAGCTTCCCGAACTCGTCGCAGGCGCCACGCGCGTGTCGGTTGAGTGCGGCGCGAAGGTGCTCAAGCTCCAGTACCCGGGTTCGGGCGAGGCCTGCGCAGCGGTCACGACCGCGGCCGAAGGCGTGCCGTGGGCCGTCCTCTCCGCAGGCGTTGACCACACTACGTTCATCGGTCAGGTGCGCACGGCGGTCGCCAACGGGGCCAGTGGTGCGATGGCAGGGCGTTCGTTGTGGAAGGACAGCCTGTCGGTGAACCACGAGGTGCGCGCGGACCTGCTGACCACCAGGGCAGTCCCACGCCTACGTGAACTCCAGGCTGCGGTAGACCGCGTCTAGGTCACTGCCA
>Ga0307486_1000316_pt1 | contig 46608 bp, 52 predicted proteins | sample CBIW02metaG_FD_203663 | JGI IMG/M metagenome (GOLD analysis project Ga0307486, IMG submission 203663) | Sea-ice brine microbial communities from Beaufort Sea near Barrow, Alaska, United States - CBIW 0.2 | ecosystem: Environmental > Aquatic > Marine > Coastal | place: USA: Alaska | collected... | reverse complement strand
GACAAAATAACATACTTTGCCTTACCTCTTACATCAACCATAACAGTATTATCTAGGCCATTTAACATTGCTCGTTCGATACCAGCAATACCATTACGCTTTAAATCATTTGCGTTTATCGACAACATAATAATTACCTCTTTTTTGTTAATAAACAGACAAGCAATTATAATAGCACACTTAACAGCCCTTTAAGAAGCGCACTAAAAACATTGATTAAACACAAAGCATACATAGAGACTAACAAAGGCAGAAACTATTAACCAAACCACAACGAGCTAATCTATTATTAACCAATTAAGATTTATTGGGGGAACTTCAACCTGACCCCCTTTACTCCCGCTCGACCGTGGAATCTCTAAACAACAGAACTTCTTACAACGGCTTTTCTTCGTGACTTCGCGCCTTCGTGGTGAATGTAGTTACGTTTGGATTGCCGCGTCACTATCGTTTCTCGCATTAGCAAGACCACCAGGCCTGGTGAAATCAAAACCATCGTCATTGCAAGCAAAGCGAAGCACCAGCGACATAGGAGTGCAGAACGCCGGCAAGGCGGCCCGAAGGGTGAACGAAGTGAATACTCCATGACCAACGTCTAAACACCACACTCAAACACAACGTCATCCTCCCGCTCGACCGTGGAATCTCTAAACAACAGAACTTCTTACAACGGCTTTTCTTCGTGACTTCGCGCCTTCGCGCCTTCGTGGTTATTTTGTCTGACTTGTCATTGCGAGCAAAGCGAAGTAATCCATGGCCAACTTCTAAATACAGCACTCAAACACAATCTCATCCTCCGGTTACACCCTCCCGTCATCCTCTGGCTTGACCAGGGGATCTCACACGGCAAAGGGAGATTACCGGATCAAGTCCGATAATGACGAAGTGGTGTCATTGCGAGCAAAACGAAGTAATCCATGACCAACGTCTAAACACCACACTCAAACCACAACGTCATCCTCCCGCTCGACCGTGGAATCTCTAAACAACAGAACTTCTTACAAAGGCTTTTCTTCGTGTCTCCGTGCCTTCGTGGTAAACATCTTTACGCAAAAGGAATCAGGTCTTACATTCATACAACTTGACCGCTCGGCTAACCGTCACATAATGCACACCAAAGTAATCGCCAATTTCCTTCATCGTATAGTGCCCAGCAAGGTAAGCGGTTGCCATCGCTTCACTTTTCGACTGACAACAATCAGCATATTCATTTAACGGCCGTCGTATTTGCCGCTGGCTGGCTACTTCTTTGTCCTGAATATCCGCATATTGCGCACGAACATTTTCAATAAATTGCTCATCACCTAAAATAGAATGCTGATAGTCATGGCCCAACAGCCAAGGCTTATTAACACCCTCTTTGATAAAAGAGGTATATTCCGCTACAGCCTGTTTCAGGTTGCTATCAAACTGCAACAGAAGAGGTTTTCTTGCCAACCAATCTTGCGCCACGACCAATCCAATCATGGCAGGGTAACTACTCCACTCCCAAGCGCTTAAGTCAGTAATCATATTGGCCCGTATCGGGTTCAACACAATATAGCGCGACAACTCCAATAAATACGCATCCGCTTGAACCAAAATTGCTTTAAAGCGCCCCTGGTACAAATGACCCGAAAGATTGTGTTTGCGATTAAATCGCTGAGTATAAACACCGTTTAAATGACGCATCCCCCTTGAAAGATTGCCATTCGGCGTTTCAACCAAAAAATGATAATGGTTCGTCATTAGGCAGTAACTGTGAATTATCCAACCAAACCGATCACAAGCCTCTCCCAACGTATCAAGCCACAAATGGCGATCACAATCATCTAAATAAACATCTTCTCGCCGATCCCCTCTAGAAGTCACATGATACACAGCACCCGAAAACTCAATTCTTAATGGTCTTGACATATAAACCCAACCCTTTTGCGTTACTCATGCTATTTATGACGGATAACAACCAAAGCACAGCAGTACTTGACCAACCCAAAGCCATCGAATTGCTTATTGCCTAACGGCAAGTACATTTTTGTGACTAGGATAAATGTCGTAATGTAAGACCTGACCCCTCTTCCTCCTTCCTTTCTTCCTCCATGCTATTTATGACGGATAACAACCAAAGTACAGCAGTACTTGACCAACCCAAAGCCATCGAATTGCTTATTGCCTAACGGCAAGTACATTTTTGTGACTAGGATAAATGTCGTAATGTAAGACCTGACCCCTCTTCCTTCTCTCCCTTTAAATAATTATTTTCTTCTATCATTAAAGAAGAATATCCAAACCACGAGATTCAAGCAAAAAGAGAAGCTTTTGGGCCGCTCCACTTGGGTGCTTAAGACCTTGCTCCCACTGCCTTACTGTTGATGGACTCATGTTTAAAGATGCAGCCAGCACAGTTTGGCTTAAATTTAATTTATGGCGAATAGACTTAATACGAGTACTGTCATACTCAGGCAACTCCTCGCCACATAGCAAATCATAATGATTCATCTTTCTCTTATCGATAAAGCCTAAACTATGTAAGCCTGCTGCCGTATCATGAACAGCATCCATAATACTCATTCTAAAATCTTCACTCATTACAAATCTCCATTAGCTTTTTCCTGTAAACCAACGCACTTAGCTCATCATCAGTAAGACTTAACAAATCCTCAGACAATAATTTCAAAACTTCCTTTTCACGGTCATTGATATTAGAACGCTGCGACTTTACAAAGCCATAAACAAAAAACCATCTACTCCCTAAGTTAGTAGCGATTAATGTTCTGGCTCCCGCACTCTTGCCTCGATTACCTAGAGCAACTCGTTTCTTGTACAAGCCCGCACCTAAGTCTACATCAAACAAACCTCGTTCCATTTCCTGAACCGCTTCGCATAAACTTTCGTCATCAAGTATCGATTTTTTTAACCATCGATTAAAGGCTGTTGTTTTAAATATTTTTTTCATTATAACACTCAGTGATACAGATTATAGATTATCGACACTTATAACCTCAGAAAATACATCCTAAAACTCCGGACTGATATGTTCGATTAACTCAGCTCGCTTAAAGTAACTCAAGTAATTAACCTCTGTCCTTGTAAACTTCACCTCTGAAACCCCTTTCTTACGCACCTGCCTTAACTTACGCTCAGTGTCTTTTACACTTAGTGCGATCATATTACTCATACTAATCCTTAAAACATTACTTAATACTTTAGCCACTACGATGAGCAACCTAACTCATGAAGACTTAGCCATAAAAACTTCTCTAGAAGTACGCATACCCTTACTATAAGACGTTTTTTTCTGAACTCGATGGCTATCAAGACTTTCTGGCGAACCTATCGCATCCCCAAATTGACTTAAGAGGCGACCATTACAAAATCGATTCACCATCTTAGAGGTTAAATGCAGTTCCTGCATAATCTTCGGGGTTTCCTCAGCAATCACACCACGCTTGGTAGGATGCACCGCCCTACCTAGATAATCCACAAACTCCAAATAATCTTCTTTAATAAAGGGAATATTATTGTCTACATCAGCGCCACTGAAAAACGGCATTAATCTTGCCAGAGGAATCTTAGATAAACGCTCTAAAAACACCTGCTGTGGCGCATTACCCACTTTATCCGTCGATTCAACACCTAAATCCTCAACTAAGTTAGTTTGCTCAGACTCCGGTAAACTCTCAACATCATAGCGACCTTCAATCCTTCTTTGTATCGAAGTAAAATCAGAATCCATTAAACCTTTTGCCATCTTAGCTCTAACGGGGTTTAAATCCACATAAGCCATAACAGAAACAACCGCCTTCTCATCCAGTAACGCCTGGCTTTTAAAACGACCCTCCCAAAAACGACCCTTTATGCCATCCTCCTTATTCGCCATGCGTGCAATAGATTCATTTAAAACCCGCATAAACCAAGAAATATCATGCAAACGCTCACGATAAATATCAGCCAACTCATGAACACTCTGCACTAAAGAACGACTTGCATCCGCAGGACACTCCAAATACCTCTGCACCAATGGATTACCAGCAAACAGCTGCGTCCACCGCGCCAACACCTCATCCACACTTAAAGTCTCAGCCCTAGCCTTATCCACTCTTACAACAATGTGATAATGATTACTCATAATCGCAAACGAAGCGATATCTATCGTAAAGACAGAGGCTAACTGCATCATCCTCAACTCTATCCACCCTCGTCGGTGTTCATAATTATGACCACTTATATCATCTACGCCGCATAGATAGGCTCTACGCACACAGCGATTAACAACATGATACCAAGGGGTTTCAGAAAGGACGATTTGATCTACACGGGCACGAGTCATAAAGAGTTCCTAATAATTTTAATTAACTTTACCATAAAAGGGATATACGAAAACGATTATGGGTGTCCTTTATCTGCTTTATCTGTTTATCTATTTAATAAAGATACACGTTTGTCGCTTGAGACTGTATCACAATTGATATACAATGTAATTCTATCTACGAGGAGGATTTATAATGAGTTCTAAAGTTTTACACATCCGCTTGGATGAAGAAATTAAAAATCAGGCATCTGAAACCTTAGCTTCAATGGGGTTGACGGTTTCTGAGGCTGTTCGCGTCTTTTTGACCCAGGTCGTTGCTCAAAAACAAATTCCTTTTGACATCAAAACACCAAACCCTGAAACTCTTAAAGCAATGCAAGAAGCTGATCAAATCATCAAACATAAACAGGCCCGCTTTTCTGATGCAACTGACTTGGTAGGTTCTCTTGAGCAAAGCTAAGGCAAAAAGAACTGGACTGCCCCGACAATCAGATGTTACGAAAGCATTTCAAAAAGACTGGGAGTCTCTCTCTAGATCCGGTCGGTTTGATATGAAAAAACTAAAAGAAGTGATGTTACTGCTCATTGCTAATGATGCTCCACTAGAACCGCAATGGAAAGATCACGAACTCATAGGCAATTGGTCAGGCTTTCGAGAGTGTCATATTGGTGGTGATTTTCTTTTGATGTATAAGCTGCACAAAACTCCGAAACTAGAAACCATCGTGTTTACTAGGACAGGCACGCACTCTCAGCTGTTCAGCTAGACTTCAGAAAATACCGCATTCGCGCTCACATAAAGTCCAAAAATAGCAAACTATCTACTTACTCTTTTTCCTGAAGCCATTTATTAAAGCTCGGAAACATTGACTCCCATTGCTCTGCTTTAAGATCCTTTAATGCTCTCAAAGCAGCTTCTACACGGGCACGAGTCATAAAGAGCTCCTAATAATTTGAATTAACTTTACCATAAAAAGGGATATACGAAAACGATTTTGGGTGTCCTTTATCTCTAGCCAAATAGGTATAAACAAAGCCATACACACCGAACAACGCTAATGTTGCCCAGCTGGTATAAACATTCGTTGCATCTGCTTCATTCTTAATAAATAACACTGACTCAATATCAACATTAAAATTTTTAAAAAGATAATGCATACAAATAGCACCAATTACAATGCCTACGGCATATCGAATAACATAAACATCCCACCATCGATGAGATTCATTTGTACCACACCCATTTAATCCGTTTGAGTCATTCATCTCGCTCTCTTTTATTCAACTGCTGCTTTGTCGCAACATTGCAACAATCCAGACACAGTAATACTTGACCAGCCCAAATCTATTAAATTACTTATTACCTAACGGCAAGTACATTTTTGTGACCAGGGGAAAATGTTGTAATGTAAGACCTGACCCCTCTTCCCTACAAAACCAGTAGCACCAGTAACAAAATATTTCTGCATACTAATTCAAAACTCCTAATTTCCGGGCTAAGCCTGGTGCCTTTGTGCGTAATACTCCTCGCATAGCATAGTGCAAAAAATAATAACTCGCTTTTATTACAGAAAGCTTTTCTATTTCTCTATATAAACGCCAGGTATACGTTACTGTACTAGCCTTATTTGATGAAATTGAATTCGAACGCACTCGGTACTGCCCTAATGTATCTTTGATACCATATGCAAAATCAACTTCTTTGAGCAACTTTAACCATAATCCAAAATCCTGACGCTTGCGTATTAACGGCATTGTAACTTTACCAAAATAGGCCGTATCATAAATAGCAGTCAAACAACCTATAGAACAGGTTTTTAATAAATCACTGTAACTTACTTTATCAGGAACACCAATATGACCAATCACTCTCCCTTCTTCATCAATCTTGCCGTAAGCTGAGTATACAAATGGATAATTATTCGATTGCATGAAAGCCAATTGAGTTGCTAACTTATGTGGCATCCAGATATCATCACTATCTAAAAACGCAATATAACGCCCTTGTGCTGCTCCAATTGCTGCATTGCGAGCTACGGCAGCCCCTGAGTTTTCAGACAATTGAATAAGATTAATCCGAGAATCATTATCGGAAAAAGATTGGATTATATTGACTGAATTATCAGTTGAGCAATCATCAACAATAATCATCTCCCAGTCAGAAAAACTTTGCCCCAAAACAGATTCAATACTTTCACCAATGTATCGCGATGCATTATGAACCGGAGTAATAATTGAAACCGACATAAACTAACCTTTAACTTTCAAAGCAAGAATTTTGCTATAAGCATCTAACATCAAATTCAAGGACTTGCCCCATGTGTAATGTTCTAAAACATGCGCCCGACCAGCTTTGCCCATTTTATTACGCAACTTTTCATCTTGAATCAATTTGATGATGGCGTTGGCAGACGCTTCAACATCTTCTTTTGGAACGACCAGGCCAGTCTTACCGTTCAACGTTACTTCGGCCGGGCCATCGGCATCTGAAACAATCACTGGTTTTTCACAAGCGCTGGCCTCTAAAATTGCCACGCCAAAACTTTCAGCACGACTAAACGCGCAGTAAATATCTAGACGATTTAACATTCTTGGCACATTCGCATGTTCAACTTGTCCGTGAAAAGTAATTTGTTCTGAAATACCTAGAGAGTAACCAAGTTTATGCAGAGCCTCCAAATCTGGCCCTTCACCGGAAATCTCAAGTACAATATTGCTTGGTTTACCTAGCTTTTTCCAAGCTTGACCAAAAGCTTTAATTAAAACATCAACACCATAGACATCCTTAAGCGTCTTAACTGTACCTAGCACTATTTTATCCTGTAATTCATCAGGCTTTTGTGAGAAGAAAAAAAGCTTTTCGTCGATACCAAAAGGCGTTATGAATACATTTTTATGCTGAAAAGTTTCAGCCGTTTTTTGTGCCATACAATGGCTAGTCGAAGCAATCGCATCGGCCGATTTTAGATTTCCTTTCAACAGCCAACGATGCAAAAAAGACTTTTCCGGGAAGTCGTAGACATCACTCCCCCAGACAGAGAACAAGATGGGTTTAAAGCCTACCAAACGCGCCAGAAAACCATAACCCGTAGCATAATGCGCATTCACCAAGACCGGTTGTATTTTTTTCAACAATTGTCTAACTTCAAACGCTCCAAAAACATAGCCCCAAGGTGACTTAATTTTAAGGGGATGATATTTCACTCTATAGTCAAGATCATGTGATAAATCATGGGCTGATATCAGATGAACATCTAAACCTTTTGTCACCAACCCATTCGCCCATCGTGTAGTATGAATACAGCTTGCAGCTGATATAAGTACAACTTTCATTTCGCCATCACTTTAATGTAATTTAAGAGCACTATAATACCCCATATATTATGAAATTAGCCATTCAACCTATTGTTGACTTCTTTGCATTCTCAGCTAAACTTGCTTTCTTAGTCAGGGTGTAAAGCTAGTTTTTAAACGGAATGGGTAAAGGCCTATATATATGAGTGATGCAAGAATAGGAACCTCATAAATGGTCAATAATGCGAAATAGGATGCAAACCAAGAAAAAAACATAAATGCGACTAAACTTGTATATATTATTAGTGCTAACCCAAAGTGTTTAGATAGGCTAAAAAGCAATGATAGAAAAAAAATAATAATAAAAAATACAAAAAAAGAAAAATTGCCCAGATATAGCAAAAAGGTTGCCCACAAGGTACCAACATTACCTGTTTGTCCTGTGTCCTCATTCAACACATAAAATGGTATTAAAAATTCGTCTCCTTTATACAATCCCTCCCCGACAAGGGTACTAACTACATTTACCACACCATTGAACACTACAAATGAATCTCGCCAGACCAAATCATTAAAAACACCATCCCGAATTAAGCTAGAAAAAACGAGAATTCCAGAAAACAAATAACCTAGCAAATGATTAAATATACCAATAAAACTTGAATACAAGTCAAGACTATCGTAATCACCACTATTTAATATTATTACAAAAAAATATGCACCTATAAAAAACAAGAACATTAAACTAAAGATTATTAATGAATTTTTTAAAATTTTTGAAACACTATTTTGATTATAAAGATATATATTCAATAATAAAATCCATACAAGTGGGACCAACACCCAATACTTAATCTGCTTCATAAATAACAACAAAATAACACAAACCAATAGTATGTAATATAATTTATTTATTTTCTGACCTTGAGAGGCAATAATATAAATAAAAGGAGTTGATGCCATAAGTAGAGCAAAGACATGAGCGATAATACCATGACTTAAAAGCCCTTCAAATTCATCGCCACTCAATGAATTGGTTAACATGTACGCCCTATATATTCCGAACAAACATAAGCCGATAACAAAAGTTATGAATATAAAAAAAAACCTAACACCAGCCTTACTGTAAGTAAATTTACGCTTCACATCAGGTTCGACTTTATAATTAAATTTTATTTTTTGTGATATATAAAACCCTAAAAAACTAGCCATTTGCCCGGAAAAAACAAACAATATCAAATATAAATAAACATCGCTTTCAACATCAACGAACCCCAGTCCCTTGCCAAATAAATCATACAATATAGATATTAAAAAAATACCCATAAACGCTACTATATTCGGTGTTATATTGCGCCAAAAAATGTAATCTATATAAAAACTGGTTATAGTAAAAATATAAAATACTACATCCACGATGTCAGCTTCGCTTTTAAAATAAAATTAAAACAACGGCGTTTAATTGCCCAATAAAAATGGAAAGGGCGAAGAAAAAATGAAAGCCGATCCAATAATCGTGACAAATTACTTTTTTTATTATTACATAGCTTACTAATAAGTAGCTTTGCATATAGCATCGTCAACTGCTCAATTCTGTAAATATAGCTTATTGGGTTATTTAAAAATGGCGACTTATTATCTTTGTTAATTTGTATCACATCATACAAAAAAGACACATTCACATACTGGGTATTTGATTTAGACACAGATTCAGATACTCTGTATCTGACAGTTAGAGAGTTTAAAAAGTCAAGCTTGTAGCCTTGACTTGTTAACTTAAGCCATAGAGGCAAATCCTCTATTGTTTTATATTTTTCATTCGCAAATCCGATCGCATTTAAAACATCTCTCATAATAAATGACGTAGGAGCAAAGTTAAAGCTAAAGTATTTCATATAACTATACTGATCCTTAGCTGATAATTTAAAAAAGCGCAAATCATAAGGTTCAGGTGTTATTTTTTGAATATCACCAAACCATTCCATCTTTGAAAAAAGAACTCGGCATTCAGGTTGCTCTTTGACATAAATAATATTTTCTAAAATGCAGCATTCCTCAAGGAGGTCATCACCCGCTATCGTTTTTATCCAATTACTTGTTGATGCCTTCCATGCTGTATTGCAATTCCCAGGTATGCCTTTATTAACAGGGTTTGCAATAAAATTAACTGTACTGAAATATGTTTCGTTTATCTTTAGCCACTTATCAATTACCTTGGCAGTATAATCATTCGATGCATCATCCGAAATAATTAGCTCTATATTTTCTGGGCCATAACTCTGTACAAGGATACTCTCTAACGTTTCCAATATGGTATCGGCTGAATTGTAGGTAATTACAGCTACAGTAACAATCTGACTATCTTTTTCATTATTCATTTTAATTTCACAACTATATATATCGGTTTCAAGTAATAAGAGCAATTTTCATTAATAATCGAGTAAACCGACTATTTAAAGGGTTCTACAGTTACCCCGTAAATAATTAATTTGGAGACTTGCCATCAAGGTTCTTTCTGGGTCGATTATTAAATCGATCCATGGCCATTTTAACTTGTACATCTATAACTTGATTAAATCAGTGCTCTTTGGAAAATACTGTCGTATAAGTCCACGAGTGGAGGCGAACTTCTCGGGCAATCGCATGGCAAATGGCTAAGCGTGTATGCTGAAATTCTGCCGAACATTTATCTGATCCGCCCCTTTTTTTCAACAACCATTCGGTAACCGGGGCTAACAGTGTTTCTATCATGCGTTTCTCCAGTGGGATTGGGTGACCCAAATCATCACAACTAAATAAAGCGAATAATTCACTGCAAATGCATAGCTCATACCTACCAAACCAAAATGGTCTACCAGTCCAATCGACAATAATACAAAGCTGACGCTAAAGACTATTTCAGTGCTAACAAAAGTTTTGGTCATGGCTTTTGCGAGCATTAGGTATGCAATTAACCAAGCCGCAAGTTTAACTACATCGCCCACCAGTTGCCATAAAAATAACTCACGCATAGGCTCAAATTCTTTTGTAAACAACAACCAAATAATAAAATCTTTTAAAAAGAATATTGTCACCGACATGGCAATCACAATTGGCATAATAATTTTATAGCCTTGCCAAAGCTCCTTTCTGAGTTCTGATTTATCAGTTATTTCCGATAAGCGTGGTAGATAGTAAATACTCAACGTAGTTGTAACGACCATCAAGTACATAGTTGAGATATACCACATGGCCTGCCAATAGCCTGCTTGATCCCAGCTTAAATTTTCACCCAGATAGTTACGTACTATCATATGTGAAACAGGGATTGTGGCCGCCGATGTCAACGCCATAACTGAAAATCCTGCGAGATTTTTGGCCTCTGGTTTGTCAAATGCACCTTTAAAGTTCTCAAGCTTAATGATTTTGTGCTTTCTAAGCATCCAGAGCACAATCAAAAAGATCACTGATTGATTCGTTACCAATGCGATTAATGCTCCATCCAAGCCTAAAAACACAATCAACAAAGCGGTAAAAATTAAGCTGTAAATACTTTGGATAATATTAATTATCACCCATGTTTTAATTTCTTTTAAGCCATTGAGTATTGACAGCAACAGCCCATTCACAACAAACAGGATAATTGTGAATCCAAAAATAACAAAAATATAGCTGTATTCTTCTGTCTTCAAAAACTCCAAAGAGGCGATTTTTGAAAACAGAATAATTCCCGTACCGACCACCACTGAAGATACAAGGCTAATTTTACTTGCCGTACTAAAGAGCGCTGGAATTCGCAGGTCGTCTTTACCATACTCTGCGGTGTATTTGGTCACACCTCCATTAATAGCGCCTTGCGCCGCTGTCATCACCAATTGGGTGAAGTTTTGAAACTGCCCAATCAATGCCAAGCCTGCTGGTCCAATATAAACTGCGACGGCTTTATTAATGACTAAAGCCGCAACCATTTTTATGGCCGTGGCGATAAAACTCAGTATTGATGTTTTAATCAGCGTCACTTAAAACTATTCACCGCTTCAATTACCTCTTGCACTTGCTCATCCGTCATCACGGGGCTTATCGGCAAACTCAAAACCTCATTATGAATCGCTTCGGTGATGGGGTAGTTTGCATTTGACCAGGCCTGGTTGTTTTTATAGGCTTGTTGATGATGCGGTGGCGTTGGGTAGTGGATTAAGGTTTGGATGCCTTGTTCTGCTAAATGCTGTTGCAGTGCGTCACGTTGTTTGCAGCGGATGACGAATACGTGCCAAACGCTGGAAGCGCAATGTTTAATGTTTAATGTTGAGTTTTTAATGGGCAGTATGATTGCTGGATTTTTGATACCTTTGAGGTAAGTAGACGCGACTTTGCGACGTTGAACTATTTCGGCGTCTAGATGCTTTAGCTTTACGCTTAGCATGGCGGCTTGAATTTCGTCTAGTCGACTGTTGACGCCTTGGTATAGATTTTTGTATTTTTCGTGCGAACCGTAGTTACGTAATGCAAGTAAGGTTTCGGCTAGTTCATCATCGTTAGTGGTAATTGCACCAGCATCGCCTAGTGCGCCTAGGTTTTTACCTGGGTAAAAGCTGAATCCACTGGCATCACCCCAGTTACCAGCTTTTTTACCATCAATGCTTGCGCCGTGTGCTTGAGCAGAGTCTTCTAGCACTAATAGGTTGTGGCGTTTGGCGATAGCCATAATCGCGGGCATATCGGCTAGTTGCCCATAAAGATGTACGGGCAAAATAGCACGAGTTTTTGGGGTAATGGCTTTTTCAACCAGGCCTGGTGATAGGTTATAAGTCAGCTCATCCGGTTCAACTAATACAGGTGTTAGTCGGTTTTCGGTAATCGCTAAAATACTCGCGATGTAGGTATTGGCCGGAACGATGACTTCATCGCCCTCTTTAAGTTTGCCCAGCTCTTTCCATGCACGCAGAGTAAGAATCAGCGCATCCAAACCATTCGCCACACCGATAGCGTGTTTTGTACCGCAATAGTTGGCAAACTCTTGTTCAAACTTGGTAAGTTCATTACCAGTAATGTACCAACCAGAATCGATGACACGAGTACAAGCGCCGATAAGTTCTTCGCGGTATTGGGCATTAATGGCTTTTAAGTCTAGAAATGGAATCAATTGAGATACCTTTTGTATTTTTTCTTAATGTTTAAATAATTTTCTAAGGGGTAGATAAAATAAAGAGTTAGTTCATCTTCATTTACTACGTTTGCCCCAAAACGTTTGTGAAAAGCAATAACACGCTCGTTACCTTTTCTAACATCAAAGTGGGCTTTTTTGTATTGCAACTCGCCAAATCCAAATTCATAAACTAACATCGCAGATTCTATAGCCGTGGTGTTTGGTGCATTGTCTTTTATGAGCCAACTGCCCCAACAAAAAGAGTCTGGCTGTAAGTCGTAAACGCGAACCAGTCCTAGCTTTTCCGCTTGCTTGCTCTCTATTACAAAGTAATACTCTAAACCTGCCTGTTCTTTTTGTTTATAACCTTTTAACCAGGCCTGCTGTTTTGTTAAGTCGTTTTTTACCTGGCTAAGAAACTGCGTTTTTTGGGTTTGCATTCTTAGTTCAAGAATAAAACCAGCATCTTCTACTTCGGCAGTACGCAAGTTTATATTTTTGCCTTGGATTGGCTTCATGCAACACCTCGTTCGGTGTTTGCATAAAACCAATCATCATTTACTGCTCTCTGCTCTCTGCTCAAAACATTATTATTCATCACGTAGCCGATGTCGCAATTTCCACACCTTAAATTTGTTAATTTTCTACCGCATTCACAAACATAGCCTTTTAACTGTGCAGGGTTGCCATAAACCAAGCCATAATCTGGTACATTTTTTGTAACCACACTGCCAGCACCAATCATGGCGTATTTTCCTATAGTTAAACCACCAATAACTGTTGAGTTGGCACCGAGCGACGCACCTTGTTTAATGATTGTTTTAAGAAACTCGGTAGGTCGTTGTTTTGAACGTGGTGTAAAGTCATTGGTAAAGGTTACGTTTGGACCAATGAACACATTATCTTCAATGCACAAACCATCCCATATCTGCACACCCGATTTGACGGTAACATTGTTGCCAATAACCACATCATTTTCAATTAGCGTTAACGCATTGATGTTGCAATTTCCTCCAATTTTGGCGCCCGCTAACACTACACTAAACTGCCAGATAGTCGTACCTTGTCCAACATCTGTTGTTTGAACATCTGCTAGTGGGTGAATTTTAATCTTAGGCTTGGTTGACAACATTTATAAACTCTTGATAATCGCGAATATAGTCATTTTCATCGTAGTATTGGCTGGCTAAGACCATCAACACACAATCCGGCGTAAAATCATGCATTTCTCGCCAGGTTAGATCTTCTATCACCAATCCTGTTGTAGGCTTATCGAGTACTATCTCTTCTCGTTGCTTGCCATTATCTAGCACAAACCGACAGCTACCCGTGACGCAAATGGCGATTTGTTTTAAGCTTTTGTGGGCATGATAACCACGCGACACTCCTGGTTTAGTGCCAAAAATATAGTAAACACGCTTAATGTCAAAAGGCACACTTTTATTTGCTTCTAGTGCGACAAGAGAACCTCTATCATCGCCAAGTTCTTTAAATAAAGTTGTTTGGACCAAACTCATTTGCCCTCCTTTACCAAATCAGCCAAATACTCTCCATAACTGTTTTTAGACAGGGCTTTCGCGGTATCCATAACTTGTTGGTCGCTGAGCCAGCCGTTGCGCCAGGAAACTTCTTCTAAGCAGGCGATTTTATAGCCTTGACGTTTTTCGATGGTTTCAACAAACATGGCTGCTTCGAGCAGGCTTTCGTGGGTTCCGGTATCTAGCCAAGCAAAGCCTCTACCTAATAATTCGACATTTAAATCGCCACGTTCCATATACATTTGATTGATTGTGGTAATTTCTAGCTCGCCACGATGGGAGGGTTTCACTTGTTTAGCGATTTCAATCACGTCGTTATCGTAGAAATACAGGCCGGTCACCGCAAAATTGGATTTTGGATGCTCTGGTTTTTCTTCAATACTAATCGCCTTTTTATTTTCATTAAAAGCGACCACTCCAAAACGCTCAGGGTCTTTGACTTGATAGCCAAAAACTGTTGCGCCTGTAGCGCGACTGGCTGCACGTTTGAGGATTGGGCTAAAGCCTTGCCCCCAAAAAATATTATCACCAAGAGCTAAACACACGCTGTCATTGCCAATAAACTCTTCGCCAATAATAAAAGCTTGCGCCAAACCATCCGGGCTAGGCTGAACGGCATAACTCAGATTAACACCAAAGTCTTTACCATCCCCTAGCATTCGGACAAATCCAGCTTGATCTTCTGGCGTAGTGATAATCAAAACATCCTGAATCCCTGCTAACATCAAAACAGACAGTGGATAATAAATCATAGGCTTGTCATAGACTGGCAATAATTGCTTAGAAACACCTTTGGTGATAGGGTATAAACGAGTACCTGAACCACCCGCTAAGATAATACCTTTCATAATTTACTTCCTAATCTTTCTCGTTGATAACTACCGTCTTGTACGTGTTTACACCAAGCCCGGTTGTTTAAGTACCATTGTACGGTTTTACGGATACCGCTTTCAAAGGTCTCTAAAGGCATCCAACCCAGTTCTTTTTGGATTTTACTGGCATCAATGGCATAACGCATGTCGTGACCAGGACGATCTTTTACAAAGACCTTTAGGTCTTTGTAATTTTTAATGTTTAATTTCAAATTCTTAATGGTGGCGTTTTTTTCAATCGGCGCTAACTCGTCTAATATTTCGCATATCATATTGACGACTTCTATATTTTGTTTTTCATTGTGCCCACCGAGGTTGTAGGTTTGGCCTACTTCTCCTTGGAGAGCGACTAACACTAAAGCACGGGCGTGGTCTTCTACATAGAGCCAGTCGCGGATTTGGTTACCTTTGCCGTAGATTGGTAATGGCTTGCCTTCTAGGGCATTTAAAATCACTAATGGAATCAATTTTTCTGGAAAGTGATAAGGTCCGTAATTATTAGAGCAGTTAGTCACAAGTGTTGGGAAACCATAAGTTCGTTGCCATGCTCTTACCAAGTGATCACTACCGGCCTTGCTCGCGCTATAAGGTGAACTCGGTGCGTAGGCCGTTGTTTCTGTGAAGAGCGGCAATTTTGAATTATTAATTTTTAATTCTGAATTATGGATTGCCGCGTCGTTATCGCTCCTCGCAATGACGTCATCAGGATGTGGTAAATCACCGTAGACTTCATCTGTTGAAATGTGGTGAAAACGGAAACCACTCTTTTTGTCTGCTTCCAAGCCATTCCAGTAGGCTCGTGCTTGCTCAAGCAAAGTAAAAGTGCCAACAATATTAGTTTGGATAAACTCACTAGGTCCGTCAATAGAGCGATCCACATGAGATTCGGCCGCTAGATGCATGACAATGTCTGGTTGATGCTGATTAAAGATTCGATTGAGCTCTACTGCATCACAAATATCTACTTGTTCAAAAGCATAACGCTCATTTTGACTTACTTCTTTAAGTGACTCTAAATTACCTGCATAGGTCAATTTATCCACATTAACGACTGAATATTCTGTGTCATTTATTAAATGACGCACAACAGCAGACCCGATAAATCCAGCACCGCCTGTTATTAGAATTTTTAATGTTGAATTTTTAATGTTTAATTCCATAGGCTTTAATTATTTGATTTTGAGCTATTTTGGCTCGTAGTTTTTATAATGCTTGTTAACAGCTTAATGAGCTCTAGACTTTCATTAAGCAAGGACTTTACATGCTGACTTTGTGGATCCAGATACCCTGTTTCGCATAGTAACTGTAACCAATACTGTGTTTCTCTAGCTTCTTTGCTGGAAATACTCATTTTTGCAATAAAATCTTTAATGGATTGCGCGGCCTGGGCCTCGTTTACATTTGCTCCGATGGAAGTACCCGATCGTAATAATTGCTTAGATAAGACATATTCTTTTTGTTCAGTGCATAAATGCTGATACAGTTTTACAATCCTTACGGCAAAAGAAAATGATTTATCCAAAATAGCGTTATCAGATTTCATTAAAAATTTAACATCTAAAATTTAACATTAATTCAGTCTTTTCCAAATAAGTCACGAGTATAGACTTTATCTGCCACATCTTGAATCTCATCCATTAAACGATTGGCGACAATTACATCACTCACCTTCTTAAATTCTTGTAAATTTTCAATCACTTTTGAGTGGAAAAACTCACGCTCCTCTAATACAGGTTCGTAAATAACGACTTCGATCCCTTTAGCTTTGATACGTTTCATAATGCCTTGAATCGCACTGGCTCTAAAGTTATCGGAACCTTGCTTCATTACTAAACGATACATACCGACCACTTTAGGATTACGTTTTATAATTTGATCGGCAATAAAATCTTTGCGGGTACTGTTGGAATCCACAATCGCGCGAATGATATTGTTGGGCACATCCTGAAAGTTAGCTAACAGTTGCTTAGTATCTTTTGGCAGACAGTAACCCCCATACCCAAAACTTGGGTTATTGTAGTGGTTACCAATACGAGGATCTAAACCGACTCCTTCAATCACTTGCTTACTGCTTAAGCCATGGGTCTCGCAATAGGTATCTAACTCATTGAAGTATGAAACACGCATTGCGAGATAGGTGTTTGAAAACAGCTTAACCGCCTCGGCTTCAGTGGCATCAGTGAACAGTACCGAAATTTCTTCTGCCGGCTTGACCGCACCTTCTACCAATAAATTGGCAAAAACTTCAGCACGTTTAGACTTTTCGCCCACCACAATGCGTGATGGATAAAGATTGTCGTAAAGCGCCTTACCCTCACGTAAAAATTCTGGTGAAAATAAGATATGATCACAGTTAAATTTTTGTTTAACTGAATCGGTATAACCTACTGGAACCGTTGATTTGATAATCATCACAGCATTCGGGTTAATCGCCAATACATCGGTTATAACGGCTTCGACTGATTTTGTATTGAAGGTATTGGTTTCAGTATCGTAATCGGTTGGTGTTGCAATGATTATAAAGTCGGCATTTGCATAAGCCTGTTGCTTATCTAATGTGGCCGTTAGGCCAATTTTGGATGTTGAATTTTCAATGTTTAATTTGCCTGTTGCCTTAAAGTCGGCAAGGTATTTTTCAATCTCATCATCCTGAATAGGAGATATACCTTGTTTAAGCAGGTCTATTTTTTCAGGCACAATATCGAGTGCAACGACTTCATGATTCTGAGCCAATAAAACGGCTAAAGAAAGCCCAACATAGCCTGTACCTGCGACTGCAATTTTCACGAATCTAACACTTCCTGTTTACTGTTAACGAAATAACCACCCGTTTTAGGTGCTCCCTTAAATTCAATTTTACTCTGATCTTTTAATTGTTTAAGCCAACGTTCAATTGTTCTTAATGGTTGATTTAGGTTTTCAGTCATCTTTTTGGCGCTTAGTCCGGGATTGTTTTGAATAAATGTCAACATAGCCTGTACCTGCGACTGCAATTTTCATAAATTTAACTTACTTTTTTCTGTTAATTCAAAAACGCTTTTAAACTTTTCTTCGATTTCTTGACTACTGGGCAGCAAGCCTTGCAGGTCTTCGGGTAAAGTATGCGCTAATTTGTAGGTGGCCACGCCAATGGGTTGATTTGTGTCTTAAAGGAACAAGAATTCAATCATAGCCGAGCCTTGCTTGTCTTTTGACACCACAGCCGCACTTGAAAATCAGTTGCGTAGCCAGCTATGCGCCTGTTTTCCTAGCACGCCTGTGAAGACAAAATCCTGCGCCATGCTTTCGGGTATTATTAAACTCTCGTTCCTAAGCGAAAACTCAACAGTGGTTCGCTGCTTTTCTTTGCAAACAATAATCCCGATAGAAGGATTTTCATCAGGTAGCTTTACGGTCTCATTTAAGGCTGTAAGATAAAACCCCATCTTGCCGGCATATTCGGGCTTAAACTTACCAATTTTTAGTTCAATTGCTATCAGCGCCTTAAGCCGACGATGATAGAGCATTAGATCAATAAAATACTCTTCATCATCAACAATCAGCTTGTATTGGTTACCCATAAATGAAAAGTCAGAACCCATTTGGATTAAAAACTCGCGTATTTTTTGGATTAATGCACTTTCTAACTCTTTCTCTGTGTGTTGATCATTAAGTTCTAAAAAATCGAAGGTGTATTCATCTTTTACCAGCATGGCTGCCGCAGGCTGCATCTCAGAAGGTAAAGTATTTTCAAAATTAGTTTGATTTATAAGAAACTTTTCATAACTTTGATTATCAATTTGATGATCTAAAACCCGTACACTCCAGCGATTTTTTATCGTACATTCCATATAAAACTGTTGTGCAAACGGGTCTTTTATTTTTTGTAGAATCTTAACGTTATGAGACCAACTAATTTCTCTAGACAGTGTCTGGAGTTTTTGATTTGCTTGATAAGTAAGAAAGAATAATCGCATATTCCATAGATTTTGTACTGAAAACCCTTTGGTGCCAATAAACTCTCTTTGTAGTTCATCGCTAAGCTCTTTTACGACAGATTTACCCCAGCCAAATTGTTCTTGTTTTTGAACAATGCTTTGTCCAATCGTCCAATAAAGCATTATTAGTTGCTTGTTAACACTTTGTAATGCTTGCGTTTGTGCCTGGCGAATCTTGTGTTTGATATCACCAACAAACTCGCTAAATGTATTTGGGGTAATGGGCATCTACTTCTAATCCTTACTAAATAGGTCGCGGGTATACACTTTATCAGCAACATCGGTAATCTCATCCATTAAACGGTTGGCGAAATAACCACCTGTTTTAGGTGCTCCCTTAAATTCAATTTTACTCTGATCTTTTAATTGTTTAAGCCAGCGCTCAATTGTTCTTAATGGTTGATTTAGGTTTTCAGCCAGCTTTTTGGCGCTTAGTCCGGGATTGTTTTGAATAAATGTCAACGTATCATTTACACCGCCACTTACACCGCCACTTACACCGCCACTTACACCGCCATTTACTCCCTCAGAGAAACTTGTGGTTTGTTTTTGCTGAGTATAAGCAATGGTCACCATATAGCCATCACCGCTTTCTTCATAATAAAAGGTCATGGTTGGGTAGTCTTGAATGACTTTGCGGATACGCTGATAGCCACTGCCGTATTTTTCAATGTCGCCAGTTAGGTAAAAGGCTTCTGCTATCAGCTTGTTTCGAGTTCTCGACGGATAACTATCGGTCTTGAGCTGTTCGATTGTTAAATCACCGTAAAGCTTTCCTGGATTAAAGAATGTGATTTTTTGATCAAAAATTTTAATTTGATTATCCACTGGACTCGTGTAATCTCGGTGAATAATGGAATTAAGCACTAATTCTCGTATCGCTTCTAAAGGATACTCAAATATTTCCGTACGTTCTATTTTTTGCCCTGTGATTTCGAACGCTACTTTTAGGTGCGAAATAATAATACGCATGGTCTCTTCTACGGCGTCAAAAAGCGTAGCACGCACCATTTTGTCGTCAATAATCATACTGGGTGTTTTAAAACGCCCAATATGAATATTGTAGGTATTTTGCTCTTTGCAAAAGAGTAATTTGGCGGCTTGTGTCACTTGACCATCTTTGAGCAGCTGGAGCTTAGCTAGATTCTGCTCAAGCGTTCCTTCCAGTTTAAAGCGCCCTTTTTCATTGACACGCTGAATAAAGCGTTTGAGTTTGTCAATCTCTAAATCATCCCACGAGCTATCGCTGGCGGGATAAGCATCCCAAGACAACTGCAATGACTGTAAATGCATATTGGCAATTTCAGTCAGATTCATTTGATGATTACTATTCGCCTTGCGTTTAAAAAAACGCCCTTTAAAACTGACAGGTTTAACGGGAAATTCACCCACCTGAATGACTAAAACAGTTTTCTGATTCAGCGTGACTGGCTCGACATCCACAATTAAACCGGGTTCAGTCTGGGTTTTAATCTGATTTATGATTTTCTGAGGTGTTTCTTCAGTTATCTGCACACCATAAATCTGCCCATAATCTTGCACGCCTATAAGAAGCAAACCTCCTTGTGTATTCGCAAACGCACACACCGTTTCCATCGCTTCTTTACCAAACGACTGTTTAAATTCGAGCGTAATAGATTCACCCTGTTGGATACGAGCCAATAGATCCATACTATTCGACAGTGACGCTTTTGGCGAGGTTGCGAGGTTGATCCACATCTGTGCCTTTAATCAAAGCCACATGATAACTTAATAACTGCAAGGCAATATTAAAGGTGATCGGCGCGGTGATACGACCTACATTGGTGGTGGTTTTGACGACTTTAAAACCGGGTTCGGAGCTGACATTGGACTTTTCATCTTCAAAGACAATCATCTGGCCGCCGCGGGCATTAACTTCTTGTAGATTGGATTTGAGCTTCTCTAGCAAATCGTCATGCGGAGCAATTGCAATTACGGGCATATATTCGTCAATCAACGCCAAAGGGCCGTGCTTTAGCTCTCCGGCAGGATAGGCTTCTGCGTGGATATAACTGATCTCTTTGAGTTTTAGAGCACCTTCCATAGCGATGGGATACATGGTACCGCGACCTAAGAACAGTGCGTTGTTTTTATCTGCAAAAGTTTTGGCGATTTCCCTAATTTGATCTTCATGCGCTAACGCACTTTTGACCAGGCCTGGTAGCTTTTGTAGACCTTTCACAATCGTGGTTTCGCGCTTTTCACTTAACAAGCCTTTGGCTTTGCCGACTGAAGTGAGTAGCAATGCTAAAGCGACTAATTGTGTGGTGAAGGCTTTGGTTGAAGCGACGCCAATCTCTGGGCCTGCATGCGTTAGAAAGGTTAAATCACTTTCTCTTGTTAGACTGGATTCGGCGACGTTGCAGATGGTTAGGGTTGGAATGTTGAGACCTATGTTGGCGTTTTGAGATCCCCGGGTCGAGCCCGAGGATGACGGTAGTGAGGTCGATTCCGTGGATGACGGGGTTGGTGTCGCGCCAGAGGTTGACGGATTTCCAACCAAGTCAGAGGATGACGGATTTGAAACATTAAGGTCTGCACTGGCATCTTGAGGTCCCCGGGTCAAGCCCGAGGATGACGGATTTGGTGCTTTTAATTGTTTTATTTGCTGTAAGGCCGCTAGAGTATCGGCGGTTTCACCTGACTGGCTAATGGTGACAAACAGGGTGTTATCCATCACCACTGGATTACGGTAGCGATATTCGCTGGCGACTTCGACCTGGCATGACAACCCGATAATATCTTCAAACCAATACTTTGCGACTAGGCCTGAATGATAGCTTGTTCCACAGGCGATAATCTGTACCTGCTGAATTGTCTTAAAGAGTGCTTCGGCTTGAAAACCAAAGGCTGAGATAAGCACCTGCTCTTGGGTAATGCGCCCCTCTAACGTATCAATGACCGCTTGTGGCTGTTCAAAGATCTCTTTGTGCATATAGTGGCGATGTTCGCCTAGCTCGACAGCACTTGCTGACAGATTAGATTTCTTAACCTCTCTTTCAACGAACTCGCCTGCTTGGTTATAGATCTCTAGGTGATTACGTTGAATTTTTGCGACATCACCTTCTTCTAAAAAGATGAAATTCTGGGTCACGGGCAATAACGCAGAAACATCGGAAGCAATAAAGTGCTCTCCAATACCAATACCGATCACCAACGGGCTGCCCTTTCTTGCAACAACCAAAGTATCAGGATCATCAATTGCGACCACACCCAAAGCGTAAGCGCCTTTGAACTGCTTCACTGCCAGCTGTACCGCTCTTACCAGCCTGTTTTGTTCATCTCTTGGAGACGAACGTCGCTCGTTCAGAACAGGTTTACTGCTAGCGACAGGCTCATCGACTTCAATATCTTGAATTTCAGAAAGTGCTTTATGAATTGCGTGTGCAACCACTTCTGTATCGGTTTCAGAAGTAAAACGATAACCTTGGGCTAGCTGCTGGACTTTAAGCTCTGCATAATTCTCGATAATACCGTTATGCACGACCGCAACGCGATTATTACAGATATGCGGGTGGGCATTATTTTCGGAAGGCACGCCATGAGTCGCCCAGCGGGTATGTGCAATACCGATATTCCCTGAAAAGGATTCAGGGTGGTTTTGTATTTTTTCATCAAGATTTTTGATCTTACCGATTGAACGTAATCGTTGAATTTGGCCGTCTGAATCTAAAAGTGCAATACCGGATGAATCATAGCCTCGGTACTCCAATCTTCTTAAGCCTTCCAATAGAATTGGAACAATATTCCGCTCAGCAACGCCACCAACAATTCCGCACATAAACCTGACTCAATTCAATCTAAATAAGAACGCGTATTCTATATTAAAAGCGATAGAATTTCTGCATTCATTTTGAGCTAAATACGCACTTGCCCCTCCCAAAAAAAAGTTGAACCACAGAGACACGAAGACACGAAGTTTTTAGATGATCAAATTTGACCCTGCGCTCACATGGTTTCATAAAGCCGCAGGACATGCCCTGCGCTCACATGGTTTCATAAAGCCGCAGGACATGCCCTGCGCTCACATCACGCTGTAAAGCCGCAGGACATGCCAGGCCTGGTGGTCTTGTTATTGCGAGGAATGGAGTGACACCTAACCGTCATCCTCCGGCTCGACCGGGGGATCTCCATGTGTCAATACAGATTATCGGGTCAAGCCCGATAATGACGGTGGAGGAGTGGCTTTGTCATTGCGAGGAATGGTGTGACGTGGCAATCCAGGGTTGGAAAATCGTCTATGAAAACATTTGGATGAGTATATCGTGCCAAACATCCAATTCAATTTTCCCCATTTTGCTTTTTAGTCTTTTCTTATCAACGGTTCGGATTTGATCTAAAAGGACTCGACCCATTTTGCCATTAACAACGACTTCTGGACGGCAGCCTAAAGGTTGTCCTTTAGATGTGATAGGCGCAATAATGACACGAGGTAGCTCCCTGTTCATATCGTCAGGAGACACAATCAGGCATGGACGTGTTTTCTGAATTTCGCTACCAACAGTTGGATCAAGTTCTACCCAATATACATCGCCTCTACTTACCATTCCCAATCCTCTTGCTCAGAATCAAGGTCTTTCATGTCGGCAAGTGGTTCAACGTCTTTGCTTGCGTCATACCCTTCAAACCAGCCTTGCCTAAGGGAACTCGATGGTTTTAAAAGCAACGCGCCTTCTTGAAGGATGAGCTCTACCTCATTCTCGATATGAAGCTGCTCTATCAAAGCGGAGGGAATGATAATTCCTCTTGAGTTGCCAATCTTTCTAAGTGTCGTTTGCATTTTTACCCCTCCTTATGTAATAACAATGTTAAAACTATTATAGGGTTTAAAATAGATTTCTGCAACAAGCAGTGATGCTGAACCACGAAGTCACGAAGACACGAAGAAAAAATTATAAGAAGTTATGCTTTTTAGAGATCCGCTGGTCAAGCCGGAGGGCCTGAGTGCTGTGTTTAGACTACAAATTAAGTAGTAAAAGTGAACCACGAAGTCACTAAGACACGAAGTTTTATATGACTCAAATTGACCAGGCCTGGTCATGTCCTGCGACCTTTTAAAGCAATGTAGGCACAGGGTGGTTTGGATTGATACGCCAACACTGCCCACACCTCATCGTCATCCTCCGACTTGATCGGGGGATCTCACGCTGTAAAGAGAGATTACCGGGTCGATGCCCGATAATGACGGGCTACTACTGCCACTATCATTTATTTGAGAACACTTTCTTTTTGTAGTAACATTGTAATTACAACTTAATTGGAGCATTGGTTAATGCAATTTGAATGGGATGACCTGAAAAACCAAGAGAACCTTATCAAACATGGTGTTTCTTTTGAAGATGCCAAGCAGGTGTTTGAAGACCCTCTCCATATTGCACGACTAGATCATCGCTATAGCTACTTTGAAGAAAGATGGATTACATTAGGTTCAACTAAAAATTCTCATATTTTAGTTATTGCTAATTTGTTTTTTAGCGATGATGGTGAGGAAATTATTAGAATAATCTCGGCAAGACAAGCCAACACCAAGGAGCGAGGACAGTATGAGAACACTTGAGCAAAGAGCTGAATTAGACGAATTTGAAATGGAAGACAGTTATGATTTTTCTTCTGGCGTAAGAGGACGTTTTTATCAACCTAAAAAAGTATCCACCACCATAAGGCTAGATAATGATATTTTGCTTTTCTTAAAAAAGAAAGCGAGTGAAGACCATATTGGATACCAAACGTTAATCAATAGCCTTTTACGTGATTATGTTAAACACTCTATTGAGCCATAATCCACTCTTTATTATGTAAGTATTGTAGTGGCAGCTAACCGTCATCCTGCGGTTTGACCGAGGGGGCTCGATTTAGATTTATCGGGTCAAGCAGTAAAGTTGAACCACGAAGTCACTAAGACACGAAGTTTTTAAAGATTTAATTTAAATAGGTATGTAGAGTTTGTCATTGCGAGACACGGAGTGACGTGGCAATCCAGGGTTTTACGGTGTTGGCTGTGAGATGGATTGCTTCGCTTTGCTCGCAATGACCGTTTGGTTATGCAAGGGGTAGTCGTCATCCTCCGGCTCGACCGGGGGATCTCCATGTGTCGATACAGATTATCGGGTCAAGCCCGATAATGACGGTGGAGGGGTGGTTTTGTCATTGCGAGGAACGAAATGACATGGCAATCCAGGGTTTTACGGTGTTGGCTGTGAGATGGATTGCTTCGCTTTGCTCGCAATGACCGTTTGGTTATGCAAGGGGTAGTCGTCATCCTCCGGCTCGACCGGGGGATCTCCGTGTGTCGATACAGGTTATCGGGTCAAGCCCGATAATGACGGAGGATTGCTTCGCTTTTCTCGCAATGACGGTAGAGGGATTGGGTTATCGGGTCGAGCCCGATAATGACGGTTAGTGTTGGTTAACTCTGCGAGGTGATTGGTGTCAGCTTCCAGATATCTCGATTGTATTCTTGCATGGTACGGTCGGTTGAGAAGGGCCCGCTGCGGGCTGTGTTGATAATGCTCTTTCTGGTCCATTCTGCGCGATCTTGATAGGCTTTGGCCACTTTATCTTGCACTGTAATGTAGCTGTGAAAGTCGGCTAATGTCATCCAGAGGTCGTTTGAACTTTTCATGGAGTTGATAATGTCGTTAAAGATGCCTGGCTCAAATTGGTTAAAGTGTCCGGACTCTAGTAGACCCATGACCGCTTGTAACTCGAAACTTTCATCAATATACATTTGTGGATTGTAATGATGGTGTAGCGTTTCTACATCAGATATCCTCCTTCTGAAGTCACTGGCAGATAGTTTTTTCCATCATAGAATAGAGGAGCAACCCCCAATCCCGTTCCTGCGCCAATCACTAAACGATTCCCGGTAGCCGTGATCTGTTCTGGTGGACTATAGAGCGCAATCACATCGTCTTCATCAAGGCTTTGAACACCGCGTGCGGCTGCATAAAAATCATTGACGAAATGAACCGATTGAATTGAACAGGCCTGCTCTATTTTTTGCGCATCGACCACCCAAGGCAAATTGGTGAGTTGCACACTACTGCCATTAACGGGGCCTGGTAATCCAAAGCAGGCTGACTGAATGCTCACAAGATCGGCCGCAAAATTCACATCTGTATCAACAATAGAAAAAGTCGACAAATTATCGGCGGAAAGCGCCTGCGAAAGGAAAGTATTGATAATGGATTCTAGTGAGTCGAAATTGTCACAGGGATAACTCTGCTTGGCGAGTTGAAGGGGTTTGTACTTTGTATTGTCTGTGTTGTCTGTGTTCGATCTATTGGTGGAAGTGGATAGATCTGTAGCCTGTTCTGGCGGTCTGTAACTTAATTGAAGCAGGGCTTTCGTGCCTCCAATATCACCTGCCAGAAATAACATTTACGGCTCCCTGCAAACTTGTGGATTAATTGTGCACCTACAATCGGCTTGAATTTCATTCATCTGATTCATAAACGGAATCTAACCCCTCGCAAATCAAATGACTGATAAAACCATGCGCTTCTTGTACGCGTGCGGTCTCTTGAGAGGCAATCTGAAAACAAATATCCGCCAATTTACTCAATCGACTCGCTTGTTGTCCTGTCATGCCAACCGTAAAACAACCAAGTTGTTTAGCGACCTCAATCGCCTTAACGACATTCGCACTGCTCCCTGATGTTGACATGGCAATCACCACATCTTCAGGCTTTGCCAAGCCTTCAATTTGACGCGAGAACACCGTGTCAAATTGATAGTCATTACTGTGCGCCGTTAGGATAGAGGAGTCTGTCGTTAAAGCCAGCGAAGCAATCGGCTTTCTGTTTTTGACATAACGCACCATTAACTCAGCCGCCATATGTTGCGCGTCGGCCGCACTGCCGCCATTGCCCAACCAAATTACCTTACCACCACGGGCAACAGTTTCCAGAATCTGCTCGACCACCTCAATAACTTTGTCAGATTGAGTTAAAACCGACTCAATGGCTTTTTGGTGTTCAGCAATCGCATGCGTAAATTCTATTTTCATTCGGCACACTCTTTTTGAGTTAAATTAGATTCAATCGCTTCTGATTCCTGGATTTTATTCACCAGGCCTGTTGTAGAGTAGCCCTCCCAAAAAGAGAGGATTTCAACTTGCCCACCATTATCCCAAACACATTTTGAACCCGCTACCTCAGAAGGCCGATAATCTCCGCCCTTCACTAAAACGTCTGGTTTGATTTTACAGATTAATCGTTCAGGCGTCTCTTCATTAAAGGGCACGACCCAGTCGACACAGCTCAGAGCAGAGAGCAGTTCCATTCGTCCTTCTAAGCCGACGATTGGACGGGTGGGTCCTTTTAGAATTTGTACGGACTCATCCGAATTGACGGCCACAATCAGACGGTCGCCCAACTTAGCCGCTTCATTTAAGTAACGGACATGTCCACTGTGCAATAGATCAAAGCAACCGTTGGTGATGACGACTCGTTCACCATTTTGCTTTGCGAGTTGAACCAATTCAAGCAGTTCATCTTCATTCATGGGTACATAGCCCTTATGGCGCATGGAAGCCTTAATGACTTCATCCAATTCCGCTTTAGAAACCGTTGAGGTACCGACCTTACGCACCACGACACTGGCGGCTTGGTTCGCCAGATGCACCGCATTTTGCAAGGTCATACCGCTCGCGAAGCCCGTCGCCAAAGCCGCCATTACAGTATCTCCAGCACCCGTCACATCAAACACTTCTTGGGCATGAGACTGCAATAGATAAGGCGTTTCACTAGACGTGATCAAGGCCATACCATGTTCGCTACGAGTCACCAATAGAGCTTCCAATTGCAACTTATTGATTAATTGTTCGGCTTTTAATACCAGCTCCGCCGTCTCTGAGGCCTCGCCAACAATGGACTCGAACTCACTTTGATTCGGTTTAACCAAGGTCGCGCCTTGATAACGGCTAAAATCCAACCCTTTAGGGTCGACCAAAACCGGCACTTTGACGGCAATGGCGGCCGCTATCATCTGTTCGACAAACAGCAAGGCGCCTTTAGCATAATCAGAAATCACCAACACATCGTATTTTGCGACCTGTTCTTTAACTCTCTCCACCAACTCTAAAGCGGGTGTTTCAGGCACAGGATTTTCAAAATCCATACGAATCAATTGCTGATGATGGCTTAAGACTCTCAATTTACAAATGGTGCCGCTGTCTGATAAAGCCCAGTCGTAGCTCACGCCCGCTTGAGTCATCAACTGGCTTAGCTGTTGACCATGGGCGTCCATCTGGCCGGAGCTATCTTTACCCACGATACCCAAAAGATGTGCGCTTGCACCTAAGGCCGCAATATTCAGCGCCACATTAGCCGCCCCACCAGCACGGACTTCTTCAGCCGCGACCTTGACCACAGGCACTGGCGCTTCCGGTGAAATACGACCGGCGCGGCCCGTCCAATATTGGTCTAACATTACATCGCCAACCACTAAAACAGTAGCGTGAGAAAAATCGTGCATAGTATTCATTACCAAAGAGTTTTAATATCGATTAAAATGAGGGTCTTAGTTTATCAGGATTCCCTAACATGCACAGTTCCAAAACCTTATTTTCTAGCCTATTAATGGCCTTATTTACTTTAAGCCTGCTGTTCTCAGGCCAAACTCAAGCCAAACAAGAGAATAATGATTTGATGTCGCTCGCGATTTTAGGCGCTATAGGCTCTTTAGGGTTCGCCTGCTATGAAGGTAAAGCCCCCTGCTCGCTTTCGCCAGGTGTCGACACCGATAAATTGACCTTTAGTTTAGATGCCGGTTCAGACAGCACGACCGACCACCTACGTTTAGGACTGGGCGCAGATTGGAAAGAAGCCATCTATGAAACTCAATCATGGGAAATTGCAGGGCGCTTGGAAGGCAGCTTGCACCGCTGGTCATCGACCCTAAGCAATCCTGATAATGACTCCGGTTATATTATGGGCATTACTCCAGTTTTCCACTATCAGCCGAAAAACTTTAACTACACCCCTTTTATTGAAATGGGTGGTGGCCCGCATCTATTAAGTAATATTACCATCGAAAACGATTATAAATCGACCCAATTTCAGTTCGGGAGTATTTTTGGTTTAGGCGTTAAAAACCAAAATTTCGAAATCAGTTATCGTTACCTGCATATTTCCAACGCAGGCATTGAGATGCCAAACCCAGGCACTGATTTTCACAATATTCATGTCGGATATTATTTTTAAATCCAATTTTATAGTCAGGCTTGGCTAATGACAGTGATAAGACAAGTCGCCTAAGCAAATCCAAAAGAGAGTGTTATGCCACAAGATTACCAAGCCATCGCCAAACAAGTTTTTGACATAGAAGCGGAAGCGGTTTTAAACCTTAAAAACCAACTTGATGATGATTTTAATGGCAGTGTTAAAGCCATTATTAATACTCAAGGCCGTGTTGTCATCTGCGGCATGGGTAAATCAGGATTAATCGGTAAAAAAATCATGGCAACCTTCGCTAGTACGGGAACGCCCTGTTTCTTTATGCACCCGGGTGAAGCCTTTCATGGCGACCTCGGCATGGTGTCTCCAAATGATGTTTTTTTGGCGCTCTCCAATTCAGGTGAAACTGAAGAGGTGATTCGCTTACTGCCGTTTTTAAAAGACAATGGCAATATCGTTATCTCAATGACCGGTAAGCCAGAATCAACCCTGTCTATAAATGCAGACTTCCATCTGAATATTGCCGTCCCTAGAGAAGCCTGTCCGCATCAGTTAGCGCCGACCTCTTCCACCACGGCTACTTTGGTGATGGGCGATGCTTTAGCCGTCGCTCTAATGGATGCACGTAATTTCCAACCGCATGAGTTTGCGCGCTTCCATCCTGGCGGCAGCTTAGGTAGAAAACTTTTGACTCGCGTCAAGGATGAGATGAAAAGCAAAAACCTACCGTTAATCACTGCATCCGCGCCCATGAAAGAGGTCATTCACACCATGAATGATGGCCGCTTGGGACTGTGCATTGTCGACAATGGCAAAGGCATTATCACTGATGGTGATTTACGCCGCCATATGGAGATGGATAGTGGCAACTTCATGACCCTAACCGCGGGCGAAATTATGCAAGCCAATCCGAAAATGATCTCCAGCGCAGCCCGTTTAAATGAAGCGGAAGAGCTGATGAACAACCATAAAATCACCGCACTCTTAGTGGAAGAAGATGGCCAAGCAGTGGGCGTGATTCAAATTTACGACTTGAATGGTTAAAGGAATTTAGACCACGAAAAAATTACCACGAAGGCACGAAGACACGAAGTTTTAAAGAATAAGGCAAAAAATTAAGGCGTCACTAAAAACATCAATCGAATCTGATTCTATAAATGACCCTACGCTCACATGGTTTTGTAAAGCCGCAGGACATGCCAGGCCTGGTCATTTTTCTTATCTCTTTCTTCGTGTCTTCGTGACTTCGTGGTTTCACTTAATCTTTAAAAACTTAGTGACTTCGTTGTTCAAAAAAAGCAGACTGAATGAACCTATTTACCTATCGTTTTCTCACTTCCTTAGCGTTACCGCTGATTGCCTATTCTGGATGGAAACGCTGTCGTAAACATTTTGAGCAGCAAGCAAAGCATCCAATGTTACCTGATATTTTTGATTGCTTTCGATCACGCTTTGGCTTTAGTCGTCAAAACCTTCAAACCGGGGGTATTTGGATTCATGCTGTTTCGGTGGGCGAAACCCGCTCCATCTTCCCGCTGCTTTCTCGACTAAAACAAAAATACTCTGAATTGCCACTTACAGTCACTAATGGTTCTATTCAAGGTGCCCTGCAAGCTTTACAGTTTTCACCTGCGCCCATTCAGCATCAAATGATTCCTTATGATTATGCTTTTGCCGTCAATCGTTTTTTGGATCAACTGCAACCCAAGTTGGTGATTATGGTTGAGACAGAAATCTGGCCTAACCTCTACCAAGCCTGTTCAGAACGCAAAATCCCTATTCTGCTGATTAATGCCCGCTTAAAAGAGAAGTCGTTTCTGGCTTATCAGAAATGGGGTGGCAAGATGCTGCGCAATGCTTTAAATCAAACGCAACTGATTGCAGCTCAATTTCCGATCGACGCACAACACTTTGAATCACTGGGTGCCACTCCTCAAAAAATCAAAGTCCTAGGCAGTTTAAAGTTTGATTTAGACATTTCACAAGGCCTGGTCAAACAAGCTGTGCTTTGGAAAGCAGAAAACCAACTTGAGAAACGATTTATTTGGGTTGCAGCCAGTACTCATGCACATCCAGAACACAATCAGGATTCAGAAGAACAACTTTTATTGCAAGCCCACCAGTTGCTACTGACAGTGAGACCGGATGCATTACTGATTCTGGCGCCACGCCATCCGGAGCGCTTTGATGAAGTCGCTTTACAAATTGAGACCAGTGGCTTGCGTTTTGCCAGACGAAGCCTAAATCAAGAGATTGCTGCTGAGACTCAAGTCTACCTGGCAGACAGCGTCGGTGAACTGATGTTATGGTTTGCGGGGTGTGATGTGGCCTTTATTGGTGGCAGTTTAGTGCCTTTTGGCGGACATAATATTTTAGAGCCGGCTGCGCTGAAAAAACCGGTTTTATCAGGGCCGCACTATGCCAATTTACAGGCTTTATATGACTCCTTTACGGAGGATAAAGCGTTAACGGTCGTCAAGAATGCGACGGCTTTAGGCGATGAGTTGATTAAGCTTGCAAACGACCCGGACAATCGTCAAGCGCTTGGCGAGTTTGCCTATCAGTGCTTTAGTCGACAAAGCGGCACCTTGGATCTGCTGATGTTAGAAATCCAACCGTTAATTAAGCCTACAACTCCGTAATGAATGCACCACGAAGTCACTAAGACACGAAGGCTTAAAGATTAAAATCATTGGTGTTTAAACCCTTAAAACCCGTTGTCTCTTGAGACTTACCAGGCCTAGTCATCTCTTGTCTCTCTTCGTGACTCTGTGTCTTCGTGGTTAACCTTTTTAATCATCTAAATAAGGCGCTTTTGAACCACGAAGGCACGAAGGTTTAAGGTAAAAAATTACCCTTTATATATATGAAGTCGCCGCCAGTCTTTGCGAACATAGCGAAGCACAAGCGACGTAGGAGTGCAGAACGCCTGCAAGGCGACCCGAAGGGTGAGCACAGCGAATACTCCATGGTTAACGTCTAAATGCAATGCTTTGCTCTGAATCATGGATTGCCACGTCACTACGCTCCTCGCAATGACGGTGGTTTTTATTTTTCTTCGTGACTTCACGTCTTCGTGGTTAACTTATTCCTGGGTCAAATCAGTGCTTTTCTGAAGACTTATACGATAGGAATAACGCTAAAGAGACCATCGTAATCGCTAGTGCATAATACAAAAGTTCCAATGGCTGTGTTGGCTTTAAGAAGATGGCCTGTTCAAAAAACATAACGATTAAAATCATGATAATGACTTTTGCCAACTTATCTTTTAAGTCATCCAAAGAGTTAATCATTAAAATCTTACTGGCACCATTTTCGTTTTCTGCAATATCAATCTTAGAGATAAACAACTCATAGAGACCCAGTGAGAAAATCAACATAATCGCCCCCAGTAAGAAGCCATCAACCGCACCCACTACATGCGCAACGGTTTGTGACTTTAACAGAGCACGACCGGCATCATCTAAGGAGTGATAATGGGTTAGGTGTGAGATTGTATAATAGACATCAATCGCCGTGATATAGAACACGGCAAAAGCCGTTAATAAGCTGGCGATGACGGCAATCAAAACCACAAAACGGCTGTTCCATAAGACCGATTCAAAGGCTTTCTCACCCGCTCCTTGGACTTTATTTTCAGGCGTTTGAGAAACCTCTTCATAATTATCTGACATCTAGACTCTCCTAATTTATCTTGTTTATATTTCTTTGGTCGTACTTATCTGTTCTACCAAGTTGCGAGGAATCGTTTCTATGGTGAGGTTGTGATTGGTATAGATACATAGGTCACCGGCAATATGGAGTGCTTTTTCAACCACCTCTCGCGCAGGCAGATCTGTATTGGCCATTAAAGCTTGGGCGGCGGCATGAGCGTAACTGCCACCAGAACCTATGGCGATAAAGTCATCTTGCGGCTCGATCACATCGCCCGTGCCAGAGATCAATAACATGTTCTCTTGGTCTGCCACCAACATCATCGCTTCAAGCTTTCTCAAAGCTTGATCCGTACGCCACTCTTTTGCCATCTCCACCGCGGCACGCATCAATTGACCATTATGGGTTTGCAAACGCGCTTCGAACCGTTCAAACAGCGTAAATGCATCGGCGGTCGCTCCGGCAAAACCGGCGATTACCTGCTGATTATATAAACGACGCACTTTTCGGGCATTGCCCTTCATAACAATATGCCCCAATGTCACCTGACCATCGCCACCAATGACCATTTCGCCATTGCGTTTTGCACATAATATTGTGGTTGCGTTAAATGACATGCTTGAATCCTCTATTGTCTGATTGACTTGATTTGGCTTAATGCTAGCTATTTTAAATGAAAACGTCTGACGATTCGATAGGATTCGTTTTTTCTTGCGTCGTTTTCCTTAAAGAGTTTTAAATTAAGAGTTCTTCTTTTTGGCGCGGGGATGAGCTTGATCGTAGACTTGAGCGAGATGTTGCAGATCCAATTTGGTATATATTTGCGTGGTGGAGAGATTAGCATGACCTAAAATTTCCTGCACGGCACGCAGGTCGCCACTGGACTCCAAGACATGCGTGGCGCAGGCATGCCTTAATCTATGAGGCGACATCTTAGTCGGTAGACCGGCTTGTAAAGTACGTTTGTCGAGCTGATTTTGGATGGAACGTACACTTAACCGCCCACCGCGTTGATTGACGAAAACGGCTTGCTCAATTGCTTCGGCATGTTCATCCCGAATCTGTAACCACACTTGAATCGCTTGTAAAGCTTTTGAACCGACGGGTGCAAGGCGCTCTTTCATCCCCTTCCCCAAAACACGCACCCAGCCTGATTGCAGTTCATCTAAACCCGGAGAGAGATCCAATTCAGCACATTCTGAAACCCTTAACCCGGCAGAGTAGAGCAGTTCAAAAATAGCTTGATCGCGCACATCTTGCCAAGTTTCTAAGGGTTGTTCTAACAGACGCTGCGTCAAATCAACATCTAAACTTTTAGGTAATGGCTGGGGTTGTTTGGGTGCTTTTAAGCCCCTAGCGGGGTTTTTAATGACTTGGTTTTCAAATAACAGAAAATCATAAAAAGAGCGTATTGCAGACAACTGCCTGGCGAGGGTTCTGGCACTGATGCCGTTTTGAACCCGAAAAGCTAAAAAGGCGCGAATCGTTTCCGAATCAATGGTTTGCCACTCTGTGAAATCCTTAACCAGTGTGGCCTGATATTCAACTGCGGTTTGATTAGACAAGGCAGGTTGCGCTCGCTCATCCGCTTCGGACAACAACTCACCCGACAGATAAAACCCCAGAAAGGATTCAATATCACGCTGATAATTGGAGACCGTATGCACCGATTTATTCTGTGATTGTAACTGCCTTAGATAGTCGTTTAATTGCATCTGAGACCTTTAGAAAAGGTGATTCATTTTGGCGGTCACTAACTCAGCCATCATTTTTAAAAAATAGGTGCCTAAGCTTGGATGAAAACGCTCGGTTTGACTGCCTAACGCCAATACGCCCCAAATGCTATTTGTGCCCAAAGGTAAAACGCAGACTGAGGTCATAGGGTCTTGAGTATGAAACAGACCATTTTGCCACTCTTTTTCCAATAAACCACAAGCAGGTTGATTGACGCGCATACGATTTTTCAAGGTTTCAGACCAAGTTTGACTGACACCTAACTGAGTGACGCCTCTCAAACTGGCCTTAGGCACATCCCAGGTGACCAAGGAAATATAATCTACGTCAAACAGCCCTCCCATATATTCATAGATACAATCCACCGCCTGTTGATCGGTTTGAGCCGCCATCAGCGCTTTGGTAAAGTCTTGTACCTTCTGGAATAACAGGCTGTTTTCACCGGCGACATCCATCAGGCTATCAACCTCAACCTGCAAGCCATCGCGATGTTCACGTAGTTGATAAACTTGTCGTTCCAATAACGAAACAGCTTTACCGCTTTTTGGATGTGGCAGGCTTAACTCGTCCAGTAAATTCGGAAATACATGGAAAAAAGTCCGGTTCTTATCTAAATAGTTGGCAATATCTTCGGCGTGTAATCCTGTATGGCTCATACCTCTAAGCTCCCTTCAAAAACCGTAACCGCCGGACCACTCATCCATACGGGTGAATCCATTTCACCACTCCAACTGATGACTAAATCGCCACCGGGCAAGGTCACCTTGACCTGATCGGTGAGTAATTTCCATTTTTTCAAGAGCGCCATCGCAGCGCAAGCGCCTGTCCCGCACGCTAAGGTTTCAGCAGCACCGCGCTCATAGACTCGCAGTTTGATATGGGTCGGATCGATAATCTGTGCAAAACCGACATTGACGCGTTCCGGAAAAAGCGCATGTGACTCTAAGGCTTCACCTAAGGCTTCCACAGGAGCGGAGTCAATATCATTGACCAACACAAGTGCATGCGGATTACCCATTGAAACCGCGCCTAAAGAGATTTTTTGTCCCTGCACATCCACCGAATAATGATCTTGTTGCTCTGGCTGGCTAAAAGGCAAACTGGCTGGATCAAAATTGGGAGCTCCCATATTGACACGTACTAGACCCTTATCCTCGATATAGAGCACTATCACACCAGACGCCGTTTCTACCTGAATCTCAGTTTTGTCCGTCAACCCTTTCTCGTAGACAAAGCGCGCAAAACAGCGGGCGCCATTACCGCACTGCTGAACCTCTGAACCATCGGCATTAAAAATTCTATAGCGAAAATCCACACCCGCCTGTCTCGCTTGCTCCACGACCAAGAGTTGGTCAAAGCCTATGCCAAAGTGTCTATCCGACCATTGGCGTATTTTATCGGCTGAAAACTCGATCTTTTGTGCTATGGCATCTATCACCATAAAGTCGTTTCCAAGGCCCTGCATTTTTGTAAAATTAAGTGTCATCACGGTGCGTTTTTCTTCTTCTGATTCAAGTTTGGTTTGAGTCTAAATTACTAAAGACTATCAATTCTTATGAATTTAGCATGCAAAACCGCAATACGCAAACCATCAACACGCAAATATAACGCCTTTTACTTTATAATATGTGTTCACAGAATTTACCACTTCAGATAAGTTCGGTATAAATTAAGTCTACGCAAGCGCTTGAAGGATAATTTAAATGATGACCCCTAATGAAATTGTTCACAGTCTAGATGCCCATATTGTTGGCCAGGCAGAAGCCAAACGTGCCGTCGCAATTGCTTTGCGTAATCGCTGGCGTCGTAACCAACTGCCGGAAGCCTTACGTCAAGAAGTCTCGCCCAAAAATATTTTAATGATTGGGCCAACCGGGGTCGGTAAAACCGAAATCGCACGTCGTTTAGCGAACTTGACCAATGCGCCCTTCTTAAAGATTGAAGCCACTAAATTTACCGAAGTCGGTTATGTAGGGCGCGATGTCGACTCGATTATTCGTGACTTGGTCGAAAACGCCATGAAAATCACGCGTGACCAAGCCATGAAAAGCGTTCAACGCAAAGCCGAAGACGCGGCCGAGGAACGTATCTTGGACATTCTATTACCACCCGTTCGAGGTCGTGAAGAAGAGAGCCATGATGCCATGTCGGACACGCGTCAGAAATTCCGTAAACGGTTACGCGAAGGTGACATGGATGATAAAGAGATTGAACTGGATCTAAGTGCGACACCTGCACATGTCGAAATCATGGGCGCGCCGGGCATGGAAGAAATGACTCAACAACTGCAAGGTATGTTTGAAGGCTTAGGTCAGGGCAAAAAAGAGAAACGTAAACTCTCAATTAAAAAAGCTTTAAAAGCACTGATTGAGGAAGAAGCATCACGCCTAGTAAAAGATGAAGACATTAAAACTCTGGCGATTGAAAATGTTGAGCAAAACGGCATTGTCTTTATTGATGAGATCGATAAGGTGGCCAAAGGCAATGAAAACAGCGGAGGCGTCTCTCGTGAAGGCGTGCAACGTGACTTACTGCCATTGATAGAAGGCTGTAGTGTCTCTACAAAACATGGCACTGTTAAGACAGATCATATTCTGTTTATCGCCTCTGGCGCATTCCACACAGCCAAACCTTCTGACCTTATTCCAGAACTACAAGGTCGCCTACCGATTCGGGTTGAACTGAAGTCATTACGCGTAGAAGACTTTGTGCGTATCCTCACGGAACCAACCGCTTCTTTAACGCATCAAGCCATCGCCCTGTTAAAAACCGAAGGGGTTGATTTAAGCTTTACTGAAGCGGGTATTCAACGTTTGGCGCAAATCGCCTTTGACGTCAATGAAGGTACAGAGAACATTGGCGCGCGTCGTTTGCATACGGTATTGGAACATTTGCTAGAAGAGATCTCTTTTGATGCCCCCAATCAGTCCGGAACACAAGTAGAGATTACCGCTGAGTTTGTTGAAGAGCGTTTAGGCGAATTGGCTGTGGATCAAGATTTATCACAGTTCATTCTGTAACAGACGTCTTCTAATAGACAACTCCCTGAAACACTAAAAGATGAGTAGCTGAACTTTATGACAACGACTCCAAACCTAACCGAACTAAAATTACACCAAGCCTCGCGCAAACTGGAGATTCATTTCGACAGTGGCGAGGCCTTTGAGTTAAGCTGTGAATATCTGCGTGTTTATTCACAGTCCGCTGAAGTCACAGGCCATGCGCCAGGCCAAGAGGTTCTGCAAGTCGGCAAACTAGATGTGGCCATTGATGGCATCACGCCAGTCGGTAACTATGCGGTAAAACTGCACTTTAGCGATGGCCATGACACCGGAATTTATACTTGGAAGCGATTGTATGACCTCGGTAAAAACCAACAGGAGTACTGGGTGGATTATCTACGCCGCTTAATGCGCGCTGGCCATCAACATCCTGAGTTAGATAAGCTTAAACAACAGAATCGTTAAGCATTGCTGAACGCTAATCAAGACATCACTAAAGAGTTCATATTATGAGTCAAAACAAACCAACCATCGATTTCGGATTTGCGGAAGTACCGTTAGAAGAAAAAGTCAAAAAGGTCAAAGGCGTGTTTGACTCAGTCTCAAGCAACTACGACATTATGAACGACGTTATGTCGATGGGTGTGCACCGTCTATGGAAACGCCACACCATTGAACTCAGCGGCATCCGTCCTGGTAATGTGGTATTGGATTTAGCCGGCGGTACGGGCGATTTAACCAAAACCTTTGCCAAACGTGTCGGTAAAACAGGGCGTGTTGTGTTAGCGGATATTAACGAAAGCATGGTGCGTGTCGGCCGTGACCGTTTAATTAATGACGGCATAGCGGGCAATGTTGAATACACCATCACCAATGCCGAAGCCTTAGCATTCCCAGACAACACCTTTGATGTCTGCACCATCGCTTTCGGTCTGCGTAATGTGACCAATAAAGACAAGGCACTTGAAGAACTTTACCGCGTTTTAAAGCCCGGCGGCCAACTGATGATTTTAGAGTTCTCTAAAGTGACGCAACCGCTGTTTGCGAAATTCTATGATTTCTACTCCTTTAATATCCTGCCTAAAATGGGCAAGTTAATTGCCAATGATGAAGAGAGTTACCAGTATTTAGCGGAGTCGATTCGTATGCATCCCGATCAAGAAACGCTTAAGAAGATGATGCTGAATGCGGGGTTTGATAAGGCGGAATACCTAAACATGTCCGAAGGGATAGTCGCCCTACACAGAGGCTGGAAGTACTAATAGTCCAGATAGGCTCTTAAAATCCGGTACCTCTTCGTTAGAAACGGTCGAGTACACTTGTACACTCCCTCTTTCTGCCTCGACTTCCCGGCTTTAAGAACCTTCTGAATCTATTAAATAATTCTTCAGAAAACACCTATTTACGACAAGAGTTTAACTATGAGCAAACAACCAGGCCTGGTGAATATTTCTTTATCTAAAACCATTGAATCGGTTTTAAACACCGCGATTCGCTTAGATGAAGAGAAAGGACAAGCTTTTAAAGGATTGGAAGACAAGGTGATTAAGATCACTTTGACGCCGGTCTCCTCGCCTCTCTATTTTTTGTTTACCAACTATATGGTCAGCGTCCAAAACCAGTTGACTGGCGAACCTGATGCCGCCATAGAGTGCACTCTGTTTGATTTCATGAGTTTGCCATTAAACCGAACTCTACCGACGAGCTTGATTGAAGGTGACAGAGCCCTTGCTATGCAATTTATCGACGGGCTTTGTGGTCTGGATATTGATTGGGAAGAACACCTGTCGCACTACACAGGTGATTTAGTCGCTTTTAAAATCGGCCATGGCATTCGCAGCTTTTTTGAGCAAAAACAAACCACCAAAAACAACCTTGGCGAAACGGTTAAAGAGTATCTGCAGTTTGAGATCAATACCCTACCGACCCAACACCAAGTGAAACACTTTGAGCAGGAAGTGCAGCAAACCCAGGATGAAGTTGACCAGCTGGCAATACGCATTGAGGCCTTGCTTGCAAAAGCAGAGGATCACTCTTAAACCACACTCTGTAAAATCCCCTTTAACCAGACACTTAAAGATAATTCAGTATGAAGCCAATTAAACAATTTTTCCGCATGATTAAGATCAATCGCGTTTTAACCTATTATCAAATCGATAAGATGGTTCTAACGAAGACCAAATATAGCTGGTTAATTTGGGCGAACCTTATCTTACCGTGGAATTGGCGTAAAAAATCAACCGCTGATCGTGGTGAACAAATCCGCCTGGCGCTGGAAGAACTTGGCCCTATTTTCATTAAGTTTGGTCAAGCACTCTCTACCCGTAAAGACCTCTTGCCCCAAGACATCTCTATAGAGTTAGTTAAATTACAGGACGACTGTCCGCCGTTTGATGAAGTCCATTCAAAGCAGTTGATTGAAGAAGATTTAAAACAAACGGTCGAAGAGGCATTTGCCGAGTTCGATCCGATTCCGATGGCATCCGCTTCTATTGCACAAGTCCATGCCGCAACCCTGCACACAGGCACAGACGTCGTTGTTAAGGTCGTCAGACCGGATATCAAGCCCGTTATCGAACAAGATGTGGCCATTATGTTTGTCCTAGCCAGACTGTTTGAAGCCGCCGTCGAAATCGCTAAACGCCTACACCCTGTCGAAGTGGTTGCTGAATTTGAAAAAACCATTCTTGATGAACTCGACATGATGCGTGAAGCCGCCAATGCCACTCAGCTTAGACGTAACTTTGAAGATTCTGATCTGCTTTATGTACCTGAAATCTATTGGTCACACACCAGCCAGAGCGTCATGACCATGGAACGCATCTACGGTATACGCATCAGTGAGACCGAGAAACTGATTGAAGCCGGAATTGATTTAACGGATCTATCGGCAAAAGGCGTGGTCATCTTCTTTACCCAGGTCTTTAAGCACAACTTTTTCCATGCTGACATGCATCCTGGCAATATCTTTGTTCTGCCAGATGGTCGTTATGCCGCCATTGACTTCGGCATTATGGGTACGCTGGCACCGGAAGACCAACGCTACTTAGCAGAGAACTTTTTAGCGTTCTTTAATCGTGATTACCTACGTGTTTCTGAACTGCATATTGAATCTGGATGGGTGCCAAAAGGCACGCGTGTGAATGAATTTGAATCGGCAATTCGCTCTGTCTGCGAACCTATCTGGGATCGTCCGCTAAAAGACATCTCTTTCGGTTTAGTGTTAATGCGCCTCTTTCAAACAGCCCGTCGTTTTGGCATGGAAGTACAACCACAGTTGGTGTTACTGCAAAAAACCCTGCTGAATATTGAAGGGTTAGGTCGTCAGTTAGATGATGAACTCGATCTCTGGGATACCGCAAAACCTTTCTTAGAAGATTGGATGCAGGAACGGGTTGGCCCAAAAGGTCTGGTCAAAAACATTAAAGCCAACTTGCCTTTCTGGATGGAACAAGCGCCACAGCTGCCAGGCCTGTTGCATGCAAGCTTACATAAAATGGCGCATATGGACATGAATCAACAATCAGATCAGATTGCACGTTTAGAGAAACAGATCGAGGCGCAAACGACCGCTCAGCGTAATCGTACTATTGGGGTACTGATTATCCTATTTGCATTGTTACCAGGCCTGGTCAATCAAGAGTGGATTAATGAAAGTTGGTTACAACTCCTGCTCATAGTCACTGGGGCTTACTTTATACTTAAAAAGTAAGCTATTCGGGTAATCAAGCCATCAACCCTATAGTCGTTATTAAATAACCATTTAATGGTATCGTCATTAGGCGCACTGGTGGTAAAATTAGTGAAACTAAACCAATTAGGATTAGCATTATGAACAGACAACTCAAAACAATTATGATCTCTCTCATGCTTGCGTTTACCTCGCTGCAAGCCAATGCTAGCGGATACTTACCGCTTGCAGTGGATCTACAAAAAACCGCCGCCACCGCTGAAAAATATCAAGTGCCTATTGTTCTTTTTGTGACGGCTACCTGGTGTAACTACTGCAAGAAATTAGAACAAAATATTCTCGATCCATTGTTTGCGACTACCGATTTAGGAAAATACGGTGAATATAGACAGTTACTGCTGGATAAAGCCCATTGGATGATGAAAGATTTCGCGGGTAATGATATTGAGATGAAGGGTTATGGCCCAAGCCTTGGCGTTAAGGTCGCGCCAACGACACTGTTTTTTAACAGCAAGGGTGAGCAGATTGCCGACCCTATTATCGGCTTAACCCTAGAAGAATTTTATCCAGGCAATTTAGAGCGCTCGCTCAATCAGGCTCTAAAGGCTTTAGGCAATCCAAAACGCGTCGATATCTACAAAATGGTCAAAGAGAGCAAGGTAGCTTATTGATTTAATCAGAATAGATAATAAATAAAAGATCTTATTAGTTCTAGTAAGCCTCTCGTTTGAAACAAAAAAGCCAGGTATTCATTTGAATAGCTGGCTTTTTTTGTTTCCAGAGAGTTGAAGCAGCCCTATAAAAGGTGATTCACGTGGAACACTCTTCGTTATCATTAGGCAGTCTTAAACCATCATCTTACTCTAAACTAAAGAGTAGTTACTAACGAGTTCGGTAACGTGGTTCACTGAATAAAGGCACAGCATATTCGATGTCCTTATCATTCTCTAATGTTTCCAACACAGCATCATATGAGGCCGTCGGCTTCACATCAAATATCGCCATACGTGGACTTGGAAGTTGCGTCAGCATCTTAAAACCATAAGTCGATTCAATAGTATGTAAATCGGCTTCTTGATAAGTTTTAATAATCAAGCTGCCTATAACCACCGCACTCGAACCGGATTGTTTATTCAATAACACCGGCATAAAGTCATAAACCTTACCCTTATACATTTTCTGTAAAGGCGCACAAGTGTCGGCCGTAAACCAAGACTCAGCTGTTTGATAAATATGCCAAGCGCCATTGCGTTCCAATAGGGTGAGTTCAAACTCTTTTGGTAACAAAGCAAGTGGTAACAAGCTGGCGATTCGTTTCGGCGTAGGTTGATAAGCGTTCTCTCCAGCCTTTATCGCGACCGTAAAGCAGGGCTCACCAAACGACCAGGCCTGGTAACTTATCAATAGACCCAAAAACAGGACAAAGGCGCGTAGTAGAGTATTATTTTTATTAGCGAGCATAATTAATGTCCATAAAATTTAAGTGACCATTTGGTGAGCTTTCCTTCGCCACCAGAGTCTAAGTCTCGGATAATGAGCTTCCAATTGCCATTAAGAGGTTCGTCATAAAAGGCATGACTGATTAATGTTAAACCTATCATATTAACACCGGATTTATAGGCATTAAATGGCGTCAATAGAATGCTCTGTGTCCCTGCAGGAGATTCCAAAATAATTTGATAATCACTGATATCGATCGCTGCTCCAGAAGTCGCTTTGATACTCAGAGTCAATGTCACACTTTCCGCAATCAAGCTTTCAGTCACATCCACGGTATTAATTAATTCCGCGGTATCATCAGTGATGACATTACTGGTTGAAAGGCTAAAAGGCCCTTTCGTCACAGTTTGTAAAGCTGGTAAAGTGGTCTTATTAATTTCCCAATCAAGTGCCATGGTCATAGCTGCATCGACACTCAGCGCACCAAATCCATAGGCATTACTATATTTATAACCCGCTGCATTCGTCACCCAGCCATCTTCTAACTTCGTACCGGAAGGTGGTATTGCCTGCAATCCAGGATCCAACTGACGAGCTGTACTCGCTAATATATGTTTAACTTCTCGCCAGTTTAAAGCGGGGTGAGCTTCCAATAGTAAGGCGACCGCTCCGCTGACCATTGGTGTGGCGGCAGAGGTGCCGTTGAAATAGGCAAAATAATCACAATTAACATCGTAGTCAGTAGTCGTTTTGTTATATCCTGCCAAACAACTACTTTGATCCGTCGTCAGTATAGAAGGTGAATCTCCGCCAGGTGCAGATAACCATAACGCGGAACCCGTACTTGAATAACTGGCACGAACATCATCAGCATTAAACGCCCCTATCACTATTTGAAAAGGCGAGGCATGTTCAGCTTCCATATTGACGTTATAACAAGTTATATTATTATCAATCGCTTGCTGACATTTAGAAGTCGTAAAATCTGTGCCACCATCAAACTCATTACCTCCGGCCTTAACGTAGATAGCACCTTTGCCAGAACGCAGATTATTAGTTCCCCACTCCATAGCACCGATTAAAGAATCGTAGTAGGCTAATTCACTGCCTGTTGGTGTGATGTCAGGGTTACGACCATAGCTTTTATTGAAGATATCAACTTCTCCAGAAGTTAGTCCTGTAAAAGTATCCGCTGATGGCTTATAACCAAACGAAGCCAGCTCTTCATTAAATTCTTGCGTGGCCAAAAAATTGAAACTTTTCAATTCAACACTTGGAGCAACCCCCCAAATACCAATACTATTTCCACCACGAGCGCCTGCTAAACCGGCCACACCTGTACCGTGGTCTCCATCCATATTAGTCGCGGTGGGATCAAACTGCCCTTTAGAATTATTAGGATAAGAAAAATTGTAAGAGCCGTTCAAAACGACATTCGAATTTAAATCCGCATGTGCTATCTCTAGCCCCGTATCAATAATGGCAATTTCAACACCATTACCTGTATATCCTTGAGCATAGTCCAATATATTATTATTGCCAGGGGCAGTACCATCTGCAAATACACCAATATCTGCACCGGAAGTACCCGAACCCGTAATAGTTAATTGACCAGTGTTTTTCAAATACCATTGATCACTGATTAATGAATCATTAAAAGCCTCTATTGGACTAATCAATAAAGTCACTGTGGCGGTATCAGAGTCGCCATCTATATCTGTCAAAGTATAGGTAAAGCTGTCTGTGCCTGCTAACTTCGGGTCAAAAGGAGATGCTGGAGAATATGTAAAGTTGCCATCATGATCTACCATTGCAGATCCATAACTTGGACCGGTAGCTATCGCCCAAACATTCCTTCCATCAGAACTAAGAGTGTCATTAGCACCTAAATTCCCTGTGAAAGGGGCATCCGAATCCAGTGTAAAACGGTCATCTGTCGCAGTTGGTGTTGCATTCGTATTACCGCTACTACTGCTACTACTGCTACTGCCACAACTAGCGAGCATGAACAAAACCACAAGACCTGATACGATTCTTATATAAAACATTATGCTACCAATCAAAACTCACTAAAAGATCGAAAAAACTAAAATGACGATATTACACTCTTATGTAAATAGTTCCCATTTACAGGACTCTATACATTTTAAACGTAACAGGATTATTAGAATAACACTAAACTATGACTTTTAAGACTAAACAAAGGTGATATGGAATAAAATCAATTAATGGAGGAAATAATCTTTTAAAAGAAAACAAAAAAGCCCGCGTTTACAGAAGTAAAAACGGGCTTTTAAAATATGGTGGCTACACCTGCCACCAATATTATCTACATATCAATAAGATATAAACATCTTACAATCTTTTACTCACCGAATTACTCACATCTTAACTAATAATAAATCATTCTATGAAAAAAGAGCAACTCTCCACCTTCCCATTCTGATTAGATAATTTTTTTTGGCTTTTCATGTCACTGGCCTCTCTTTAGTTCAGGCATCGTAATCAAAAGTAATACCATCATACCCATTACCAACGTCATGTCCTTCAATACCAGGCTCAACCATGCCGTCACCGAATAACTTAAAGTATTTTCTATGAGGAAGTGGACGACCGCCTTCCCAATCACCATTAATTACGGTCTTCTGACTTTTAGGTGCTGGCGCAGATGTTGATGTTGATGAAATCGCACCAGGATATGCTTTTTTTGCATTATTGATTGCATAAACAATCATCCAAATATAAAAACCAACAAATATAACTATAAATAACATTACCAAGTTCACAACACCTTCCGATTTTGATTTTAACCTTTCAATTTTAAACACATAATTTTACGTCTTTTAACTAAAACGTAAGCTCACATTATCACTCACAAAAAATACGCAACATTACACGAATTTAATTGAATGATATAATTACACCCTTTAAAGAACAAGAAAAAATAATATGAATGGGACACTTTTTATCACAGCCTCGATTGCACTAGCTTTCGCATTTGTACTTTTTGGGGTAGCTTTGATCTTACTCAAAGCATCCAAAGAAAAAGAAGCAGAGGAGAAAGCTGAAGACGATTCACAAGATTAATAACTGGGAAATTCAAAGGTTCTTAAAACAAAATAATTATTTTACAAATCTTCATCCTGTGACCTTGATTTAGAGGCAACATGGACAAGATATAAAACAGCTACTATTAATATAAAAATTGGGATAAGGTTTAGCATTATTCTCTCCTATGTTAGGCGACAATTAACTTGTCCTCCTCGCGCCAATTAACTTGTCCGCTTGAGTGACGCTATGATGAACGAATATTCAAACGAAAAGGATATTCAATTGTCAGGCAAATATATCACTCAACACCAAAGGACAATTTACATGACCCATCGTAATCAAGGTCTTTCTCAACTCATTAGTGCAGCCAAGTCTGGTATCAGTTCACGTTCTGGTCGCCGTATCGAAAACAGCATTCCCAATCCACAACCCACTCAGCGCAAAGGACGTACCCGAAAAGACCCTCTCGCCAATATTTGGGAAAGCCTACTTTTACCGCTCTTACGCCAAGAACCCACTCTGACCGGTTTAACCCTTTGGGAATATCTTGACGACAATTACCCGGGCCAATATCCAAGAACCCTGTTGCGTACCTTGCAGCGGCGTGTGCAGTTCTTTAAGGCGATTGAAGGAGCCGATAAATCCGTCATTTTCAGACAAGATGTACCAGCCGGATTAATGGGCTTGTCGGACTTTACCCACCCTAATATTAAAATCACCATCGCAGGGGTGCCTTTTGA
>Ga0307486_1000315_pt1 | contig 46647 bp, 38 predicted proteins | sample CBIW02metaG_FD_203663 | JGI IMG/M metagenome (GOLD analysis project Ga0307486, IMG submission 203663) | Sea-ice brine microbial communities from Beaufort Sea near Barrow, Alaska, United States - CBIW 0.2 | ecosystem: Environmental > Aquatic > Marine > Coastal | place: USA: Alaska | collected... | reverse complement strand
GTAAAACAAAAATAATCAACATTTTTATCTATCCCCTTCGGGGTTTTCTTTTTCGGCTACGCCTTCAAAGAAAACCCCGAAGGGGATGAAATGCCATTAACAATGTGGTGAAACTTTACAATTAATAAATGAATTAGTTATTTCAAAAATGACTTTTATATAAAAATTTTAATGAGTCATAACAATTATAAAGTGATCTTGTTTTACAACTGTACGCAAGCTTTCCAGAGGGATTGCGATATAGTCGATGGATATGACTCCTCAAACAAATATAAAAATATATGAAATTATTTATTTTAATAGGAATATCTACTTTATTTACAATCTTTGGTTTTGCTCAGGTGGATATTCCAAGTCTCCCAAAACCTATTGAAAGTACAGAAAGCTCGACTTTTTCAATTCCGCGTGAAGATTCACCTAATCCCACTTCAAAAAACCCCTTTATTGGCAGGACAACGGAGCCTTCTAATTTTCCCACTAAAAAAAAGGAAGAACTTAATATGAGGACAGGCAACGATCTCCTTACCGCTGGGGATTTTATCGAAAAGAAATGGACCGAGGACAAAAAGGCAACTAAAGAATATGCGGCTAACCAATATTTAGGTGATTTTAAAACCACTGGTAATTTCGTGGAGATTTATTGCCGGGATTATCAATATGTTGATGGAGATAGGGTAAGGGTTTATGTAAACGGCAAAATGGTTCACTCAAGCATTTTACTTCAGGCAAATTACACGCCCGTTCTGGTAAACCTTGTAAGCGGATTTAATACAATTGAATTTGAAGCCTTGAACCAAGGGACTTCCGGTCCTAATACCGCTTCTTTCAAGGTTATTGGGGAAGATGGAAAAATGATTACCTCCAGCGAATGGAACCTGTTAACCGGAGCGAAAGCCAGCCTCATAGTGGTAAAGGAGTAGATAATCATGAGCAGATCTCAAAGTTCAAATAAACTGATCTATTTAATTAGTAACATCGGAATTTTAACCTAGCAATTAAATTATAATGTACACTAAAATTCTTCAGCATGTTTCACGATATATAGAACTTTCATCTCTGGAAAAAGAAGAATTTACTGGTATACTCTTCGAGAAAAAAATTTCAAAAAAGCAGTTTTTAATTCAACCTGGAGATAAGGTGGTTGAGGAATATTATGTTGTAAAAGGCTGCTTAAAAGCTTATTATTTAGATGAAATGAGCAATAAACACATACTTCAATTTGCTATAGAAGACTGGTGGATTAGTGATTTTGAAGCCTTTTTTAATGGCCTACCTGCGCAACTATATATTGAATGCCTTGAAGATTCAGTTTTATTAGGAATTCGTAAAGATTCCCTGGAGACTTTGTATGTACGCATCCCACAATTTGAACGCTTTTTTCGGCTTAAAATTACCAATGCCTTTGTATCCCTTCGCAGCAGAATCCTCTCTTCATTACAAAAAAACAGTAAACAACGCTATCTGGAATTCTGTACAGCTTATCCAAATATTGAACAGCGGGTCGCAAATTACCATATAGCAAATTACCTTGGAATTAAACCCGAAAGTCTCAGTAGGATTAGAAAAGAACTGGTGCGCACTTAACAGTATTTAACTTCCTTTCTTAACATATATCAATCGCAATAAGGCGACTCAAGCCTTAGCTTTGCAGATCATTAGATTCTGAACTTGCTACTTAAAAAACATTAATTTCCATTACTAGCTCAATAAGTTTAAAATATTAAAGATAATTGGCTTTACTCAAGCTGATTAATTACTAAACTATAAAGAATTAAAATTATGAAAAACGTCTTATTTGTGTTGACCAGTAATGATATATTAGGTTCAACAGGCAAAAAAACCGGATTCTGGATTGAAGAATTTGCAGCGCCATATTATCTGTTAGAGGACAAAGGAATCAATGTAATTCTTGCCTCTCCAAAAGGAGGACAACCACCAATTGATCCAGCCAGCAATACCGATGATATGAGCACTTCCTCAACCAAAAGATTTGAAAAAGATGAAGATATTAAAAAACTCTTGTCTAATACCCAAAAATTGTCAGATGTAAATGAGGCCGATTTTGACGCGGTATTTTATCCTGGAGGGCACGGCCTACTTTGGGATCTTGTTGATAACGAAGGATCTTTGAAACTAATAGAGAAATTTTACGCCAATAATAAACCGGTAGCATTTGTATGTCATGCACCAGCTATACTCAAAAACGTAAAAGGAACCGATGGAAAACTCCTTGTAAATGGTAAAAAGGTTACTGGCTTCACCAATGGTGAGGAGGAAGCCGTTTCATTAACAGATGTTGTTCCATTCCTTTTGGAAGATATGCTGCAGGAAAATGGCGGTATCTATAGTAAAATTGGAGATTGGGAAGCTTACGCCGTGGAAGATGGGTTATTGATCACAGGTCAAAATCCCGCTTCCTCAGAATTGGTTGCAGAAAAACTAATTGAAAAATTGAAATAAGAACCTTATAAAAAAATATATTTATGAGTGAACAAGCATTATTACAGGATTATAAAAGCGGAATTTTGGATTTGCCAAACAGGCTGGTAATGGCACCAATGACTCGAAGCAGAGCAGATAACAAAGGGAATATACCTACAGTAAATCTTCAGGGAGAATATTATGGTCAACGTGCATCAGCAGGATTGATAATTTCTGAAGGCTCACAGGTTTCCGAAATGGCAGTAGGTTATATCAACACACCTGGAATTTATTCGAAAGAACAAGTTCAGGGCTGGAAGGAAGTGACTAAAAAGGTTCATCAGGAAAATGGCCGAATCTTTATTCAGCTTTGGCACGTAGGCCGAATGTCTCACCCAGATTTTCACAATGGTGAATTGCCGTTGGCGCCTTCCGCGATAAATCCGAACTCGAAATCTTTTACATCAGAAGGTTTAAAAGATACCGTTACTCCTAAAGCTATGAGTATTGAAGATATCAAGACTACGGTTAAGGATTTTGCACATGCGGCAAAAAATTCAATGGAAGCGGGATTTGATGGAATAGAAATCCATTCTTCCAATGGATATTTGTTTCACCAGTTTTTTAACGCCTCTTCAAACCATCGCACCGATGAGTATGGCGGAAATATTGAAAACAGAACGCGATTCCTTTTTGAAGTAATCGATGCCATAAAAGAGGTGATGCCAGAAAACAGGATAGGTTTGCGATTGAACCCGTCGCTACATGGATTGTTTGGAATGACACTGGACAAAGAAACCATCCCAACATTCGATTATATAATCAAAAAATTAAATGATTACGATTTGGCTTATTTGCATCTTTCTGAACCATTTACCGATGTTTCAGAAGTTCCTTTTGCCGAAACAGAAATAGCTAAACGTTATCGACCAATCTATAATGGAACCATAATTATTAATGGCGGATTTGATCAGGAAAAGGGCAATGCTGTTCTGGATTCCGGTGATGCCGATTTGGTTGCCTATGGAAAAGCCTATGTTTCCAATCCAGATTTGGCGGAGCGTTTTGAACATCACCTTCCATTGACAGATTGGAATCAGGATACATTTTATACTGCCGGAATTAAAGGTTATTTAGATTACCCATCCAAAACATAGTTTAATCTGTTCCTAATCCTTAAAAATTAATTCTTATACCGGCTAATAATTTTTTAGCCGGTATTTTTTTGTTCAAATTTTGGTTGTTCCCGTTTGTTTGATTTCCTAATTCGCGGGATTAAATTTAAATAAAATATATGAATTCTAGATAATTAATAAAAAAGTAATATGAAACCCGGATTAAATTTGTTAATTTTAATGGACTTTTGAAACATATTCAAAAAAGTCTAAATCAAATTTTCTAATAATAAGTAAATTCATTCATAAATGAAAAAAGCACTTATTGCCATAGACTATAATCCTAGCTCCGAGAAAGTGGTAGATGCAGGATATAAATTAGCAAAACAGATGGATGCTGAAGTAGTTTTAATGCACGTAGTGGCAGATGTTGCATATTACGGAATACAATATCCAATGTTTATGGGCTATGGAGGATTTGATCCTTCCATAGATTTACATTTAGCCACGGAAATGCGGAATGTTGCTAAAAATTATATAGAAGCAGTGGCTAAACACTTGAATGACCCTACAGTGGGTACACAATTGGGTTTTGGCAATGCCGCGGATGCAATTTTGGAATATGCTGAAGAGTGGAAGGCTGATGTGATTGTGCTCGGAACGCACAGCCACAATTTTCTGGAAAAAATATTGTTAGGCGATGTAGCTTCTCATGTGATCAAACATACGAAGGTCCCTGTATATATTGTCCCGGTAAAAAAATAGTTTTCTGGTTTTAACCATTATAGGTATTGGATTTACTAGATTATTATAAAACTAAAACAGTAGTATAATTTAATATTTTAATTAATATAAAACCAGCAATTAATTTTTGATAATTATTGCTGGTTTTTTCTGAATAAATCAATTTAGTGAAATATATCATTCGCAAATTGCCTTCCTAAAAAAAGTTTTGAGTGAACAATTCTAACTTTAGGCCAGATCTTCCATATACTTCACCTCTGTGATCATAAGTTTTATTTCTCTTAATTGTTTTCTCAAAACTTCTTCAAGCTGTGGAGAAAATTTATTTTTATCCAAGGCTTCTTCATATTCTTCAGCACTGTCTTTTTCTCCACGAACGCATTCTTCTAAAATTGCTTCATCGTGATTACCGCTTACTGCAACTTTTATATCCATCCAGGCCCTGCTCAGTTTTCCGGTAAAACTTCCCTCTTCTTTTGGAGTTTCATTTAATAAATGTAGTTCCCTGTCTAATTCTGTCGCAAAACGATTGTGTTTTAAAGCTTGTCGCCTTAAGAAATCTTTTAAGTTTTGACTATCTGTCTTTGTTATTGCCTGTTTAAATCCCTTTTCAGCATCGTAATTTTTTTGCAATAACATCTGTAAGGTATTTGCATGTTCTTTGTGGTTTTCTTCTTTGGCAGCTTCTCTTGTAGTTTTCATAAGTTTGTGATTTTTAAATGTTTACTTAAATATACGATTCCAAAATGATGAAGATCCTCAATTTAATAGGATTTGAGATTGATTTAACATGGCTTGTTAAGGAATGTTAAGAGCGATTTCAATCACTTCCTTTGCGAGATCATCAGCCAAAATTACCTGAGTTATAATTTTATAAATAGGAGGGAAGACGTAATTTAAATCAGATGACTTTTCAAGATGTAAAATTCTTATCGGTTTAAATGCCAATTTTCAATGGTTTCTAAAGTACCTTAGCATTTATGGTAAAGCCCAATTTATCTGCCAATTTGTGAATAAAGGATGAAAAGTAAAACAATTCAAATCTTTGGAAGATCGTTTTCTATCATCAAAATTTTGTTTCTCGCCATAGCTTCTATTTGCCTTTTTCCCTGGATTTCATCCTCTGTTGCTTTGGCATTAGGTTTGGTGACCGCCCAAATTATTGGGAATCCTTTTATGGATTTAAGCGCTAAGGCAGTAAATTGGTTGTTAAAAATATCTGTTGTAGGCCTTGGATTTGGAATGAATATGTTCAGTGCTTTTAGAGCTGGTGAGGATAGTTTTTTATTTACTGTGGCATCTATCACAATTACGATTAGCCTTGGCCTCCTGATTGGAAAATACTTTGGTATTGATAAAAAAATCTCCCAGCTTATTTCCTGCGGAACGGCAATTTGCGGAGGTAGTGCCATTTCCGCAATCTCCCCTATAATTAAAGCTGACAATAAACAAATTTCGATATCTATTGGGATCGTGTTTTTGTTAAACTCAATAGCACTTTTTATATTTCCTCCAATAGGGCACCTTTTAGAACTTTCTCAACATCAGTTTGGTGTATGGAGTGCCATAGCTATACACGACACAAGTTCCGTAGTTGGTGCAGCAGAAATATACGGAGATAAGGCATTGGAAGTTGCGACGACAGTAAAATTAGCCCGGGCGCTTTGGATTATCCCGGTATCCATTTTATTTGCTGTCTTTTCAAAGGCTGGTATAAATAAAGTACGTGTCCCTTATTTTATAGGCCTTTTTATACTTGCCATTATTGCAAACACCTATATACCTTCTCTCAAGGAATTTTCGCCATACATTGTAATAGCTGCCAAAACCGGACTAACACTGACACTCTTTCTTATTGGTTCAGGGCTAACTTTTAAATCTCTGAGGGACGTTGGTGCTAAACCCATTCTTCTTGCAGTTTTCCTGTGGGTTTTTATATCGATAAGTTCGCTAATGATTATTGTTAAAACATTTGTCTGAATACCTTATCCTCGCACGTTTTAACAGAGACATGATCTAATTTAAAAATTTACCCTATACACCATTTCAATTTTAAAGATAGCCCCATCTTTAAAATTTGTATTTAGCTGGGTTCGGTTATCTCCTATATAAATGGATGCAAAAGAAAGATCTACTTTATCACTGTTTTCAAATACTTTATAAGTTCTGAAAACTGAATAACCCAACTTTGGTTTTATAAATAATGAAGATCCAATAGGAAACATCAAATAGGCAAATAATTCCTTGGAAGATTTTACTGCGTAGGTGTCCTTATCAATATAAAGCCTTTTATTCATATTATAACTGGAGCCCAATCCGTCAAAATTCATCCCAATATATGATTTTTCAAATAATTGAAAATTGGCATCAACATAATAAGGCAAAGTGATATTTGCTTCAAATTTCTTGTTTGGGCTTTGGTAATACAACCCCAGAAGTGGAAATATGGATAAGCCATATCGCTCTGTATTTGCATATACACCAATTTTATAATTCAGATTTGATCTTTTTTTATAATTAAATAAGGATACAATTCCCATTTGAAAATCCTTTCCGGTGAGCTTATTTAAATCGGAAGAAACCTTAGGGAGTAACAAATAGGTTGCAGACCATTTTTCTGAATAAGTATGGTTTAATCCTAACAACAAACCAATGGAATTTAGATTTTTATTTCCTGGAATATCTGCATCCAATTTTACCTGAACCCTATTAACATTTATTCCAGCAATAAATACATTCTTTTCGTCGATTACCACAGGCAAATTAAATTTTATATCCCACTCTTCAACTCTCGAGGATTCAGAACTGTTTTCAAATTCATTTGAAGGCGTATTTGCATATGAAATATTTCCTAAATCAATATAATTTTGAGCTTTTGCCGTCATAAGTGTCATACAAATTAACAGGCTTAAAGTATATTTCATATGTAATAATTTATTGGTCATATTTAATTCAGAAATCTGAAGCGGCATTGGCAATGAGTCTCCGTTTTCCTCATTTGATATTGAGATTTTTCGGAAATGTAAATTACAAAAAATAAACAGCTGTGAAACTTTATTATATTCATCAAAAGTATTTATAATTTCTTTTCAATATTTATATTCTTTTTCAAGTATTTAAATCTGCCCATTTATAAACTGATTCTTAGCAAAATTATTTTTTTACCGAATTATGTACAAGTTCTAAATTAGGCGTTTTTTAAAGTAGTTTCCACATTTTAAAACTTAACTTTGAAACAGTTTGGTGATAAATAGCATCTTTTGTGAAATTTGCAGAATAATCTCCAATTAATACAATTAATATAACCAGATGAAAATAGCATTTATAGGTTTAGGAATAATGGGAAGCCGAATGGCTGCCAATGTTTTAAATGGAGGTCATAGCCTATCAGTCTATAACCGTACAAAAAATAAAGCAGAATTTCTTTTAAAGAATGGTGCAAAATGGGCTGATAATCCGGAAGAAGTAGTAAAAGAGTCAAATGTCATTATAACAATGTTGGAGAACCCAGATGTGGTTGAGGATCTTGCTTTGGGAAAAAATGGTTTTTTGCCGGCACTTAAAAAAGGAAGTATCTGGATAGATTGCAGTACGGTTAATCCTTCCTTTAGTAAAAAAATGAGTGAAGCGGCCAAAAAACACGGGATTCGATTTTTGGATGCTCCCGTTTCCGGTTCAAAAGAACCGGCGGCCAAGGCAGCACTGATCTTCCTGGTAGGAGGAAAAGCTGAGGATCTTACAGAAGTCCAGCCTTTATTAGATCTTATGGGAAACAAAACCATTCATGTAGGAGATACCGGGAAAGGATCGGTAATGAAAATTATGATCAACCAACTCCTGGGACAAAGTATGCTGGCTTTTTCAGAAAGTTTATCCCTGGGAATGGCTTTGGGGATTGATAAATCAAAAGCATTGGATATTCTCCTGGATTCCGCAGTAACTCCACCAATATTAAAAGCCTTTAGGTCACGCATAGAGGATGAGAATTACGAACCTAATTTTCCCTTAAAACACCTTCAAAAAGACCTTCAGCTTTTTACCGACACGGCTTATGAATATCAAAAAGCAACACCATCAACCAATGTTGCAAAAGAAATATATTCTCTCGCGAAACAAAAAAATCAGGGTGATCTGGATTTTTCCTCAATCTTTAAATTTATTAATGAATAAAAACCATTGCTTAAGAACAATGTGGAATTTTAAGGCTTGCTAATTTGCTTCGTTCCTTTTCAACCGCAAAGCACGCCAAGAGAAAAAACGCAAAGGACACAAAGAAAAAAAATACAAATAAAAATAAAAGTGCAGGTAAGACAATCGGATAATTAATTGAATACGGAATAAGAAGGGGACTACTTGAGAGAAGTATTAAAAGGATTGTAAGGCTTGGCGATCTTTGCGGAAACTTAGCGGCCTTTGCGGTTTAAGTCAAATTTCCAGGCGACAAACCTACTTTGTTTGTTGCCTTGTTTCATTTCAATGGTTTTATGGGTCGCCTTTAATTTGTTCAGTTGTTTGTAGATATTGGGCAAATTCTCCTTTTTAGATACCAGGGAGGTAAACCAACCAATTTGACAGCGATAATGAATACTCTCTTTAATCATTCGCTTAATAAACAAGGCCTCGCCACCATTGCAAAATAACTCGTTTGCTTGGCCTCCAAAATTTAATGCAAATGATTTTTCCAGCCCTAGGTTCTTCAGTTTAAGCATGGTTCCCTTAGTTGCAGCTTCTTTGGATGTGTGAAAAGGAGGATTGCACATTGCAAATTGATAAACTTCCCCTTCTTTTACAATTCCCTTAAAAATATAGGCATTTTCTTCCTGATGCCTGATTTCTATAAATTCTTTTAAGCCAGGAGTAGCATTTACATTGGCTTTGGCCGCAGCAACGGCATTTGCGTCAATTTCTGCCCCCACCATTTTCCAATTGTAGATTTTAGCTCCTAAAATCGGGTAAATGCAATTTGCGCCAACTCCAATATCCAGTCCTTTTATGGTAGTATTGATTCCGTCTTCTTCAAGAAGATCAGCTATATAATGAATATAATCTGCTCTTCCAGGAACTGGTGGGCACAAATAATGATCAGGGATATTCCAGTCTGTCAGCTGATAATGGTATTTTAAAATTGCTTTATTAAGATGAAGAACGGCATTTCTATCCGAAAAATCAATGCTTTTGTTTCCGTAAGAATTTAGGAGAACAAACTCCTCCAGTTCTACATGCTCTTTTATAAGAGCATCAAAATCATAAGAAGCAATATGGAGATTTTTTGGATTCAGGATCTTATTTGTTGATGGTTTGGAAATGTGTAAAGATACACGCAGAAATAAAATATTAGTCTGCTTCTGAAAAAATTTAAAATCTGCGGGTTATAGAATATCATGTGAAGATAAAGAAGTGAATAATTAAAAAATCAAGGGCATTGACAATCAATGTGCGAAAAACTGCGAAAAAAAATAGTAGCCCGTCTCAGAAAGCAATATAGGATTGATTTATAAATGTTGAAATAACGGAGTGAATTTTCATAAGATACAAGACGAAATCTTATGAATATTTTAACTTCTTTGAAACAATCTTAAGATTTACATTTTAAAAATTAAAATAGAAGCCGTACATTTGCAACTGTAAAGTATAATTTAAATAAACCAATGGCAAAGTCGCAACAGACATTTAACAAAATTGAAAAAGAAAAAAAGCGTTTAAAGAAACGTGAAGAGAAGCAAAAGAAAAAAGAAGAGCGTAAATCAAGTCCTAAAGGTAGTGATTTTGAAATAGCTTATGTAGATGAATACGGGAATCTCACTGATACGCCACCGGATCCTTCCAAAAAAATTATCGTTGACATAGAAGACATCGAAATTGGAATCCCGAAAAAAGAGGATTCTGAAGAACAGGAAGTTAAAAAGGATAAAGAAGGAAAAGTTTCTTTCTTCGATCATTCAAAGGGCTTTGGATTTATTCTGGATTCAATAAACCAGGAAAAGTATTTTGTACACGTTAGCGGTTTAATTGATGAAATTGAGGAAAACGATAAGGTTACATTTGAACTTGAACGCGGAATGAAAGGCATGAATGCCGTTCGTGTGAAAAAGATTTAACCTTTTGACTTAAATATATATCTTAAAGGTAATTTTTAAACGTCGATCTTAAAACCAAGTTTTAAGATCGACGTTTTTTATTTTAATAGTAAATAGTTATTTTTTTTATTCCTCGAAACTGCCCAACAACACGCAGGAAACTTTGTGAATCTTTGTGCTTTCGTGTCTTTGTGGCAAACAGTATAAAATTTTGAGCACTAAGGCTATAAGATTCCATGTTGCATAAAAAATATTCACTTCACTTTTCACAATAATTTAAAAAAGGTTTTAAAATAAAGAATGATTTGATCAGTTCAGAAGTGTTTTGTTTTATGAAAACCAAAGTTCCATAGAGGAATAAAAAAATAGATATTAGACTTATATTTGCATCCCGAAGTACAGATTTATGAAGAATAAAGAGGAAATAGTTGAAAAGTTAAGTCAGGCACAAATTGATTCCTGCATCTCAATGTTGGAAAAATTAGTTGGCGATACAAATCAGGTATTTGATCTTCCGGAAGAAAAACGAATCGCATTAATGGCGGCTGCAGGATCGCTCACACGCCCAAGTCGGGAAGAGTTTTCCCGCAGAAAGAAGGATTCCAAGAAAGCGACCAAACGAAAAATGATCGAGCGGGATAAGCACGCCCGTAAAGAAACAGGGATAAGAAGTGCACGTGAAGCAAGTATTTTTATTGCCCCGACACTTATAGAACCTTCAGGGAAAAATGAAGAGTTTGAATTGGAATCACCACGAAATTGCTATGTATGTAAAGCTGTTTACACAAAACTGCATCACTTTTACGATACTATGTGTACAGAATGTGGAGATTTTAATTATGCCAAGCGTTTTCAAACCGCAGATCTTACCGGGCAGGTTGCCGTAGTTACAGGCTCAAGGTTAAAAATTGGTTATCATATCAGCCTGATGTTGTTGCGCTCTGGAGCAAGCGTAGTTGCAACTACACGATTCCCTGCCGATTCTGCTTTGCGTTTTTCCAAAGAACACGATTTTACAGATTGGGGAAATCGACTAAAAATACATGGTCTTGACCTAAGACATATTCCAAGTGTGGAGATCTTCTGCAACTACATAGAACAAAAATATGAACGCTTGGATATCCTTATCAACAATGCAGCGCAAACAGTAAGAAGACCCGCTGGATTTTACCAACACTTGATGTCAAAGGAAGAAATGCCAATTGAATCTTTGCCACAGTTTGCCCAGGATTTGCTTCAGGATCATAAAGATTGTTTACAGGAGTTAAAAACATTTGCCACATCTACATCCAACAATCAAAACAATACTTTGCCTGTGACCTGGCACGGGCCAGAGCCCGGAATAGGGATGAGAGCTTCGGCTAAATTGTCTCAAATTCCATATAGCTTTGATAATTCGATTGCTACAAAAGAGGTTTTTCCGGAGGGACAACTCGATGCCGATTTACAGCAAGTTGATCTGAGAAAGACTAACTCCTGGCGATTGAAACTTGGGGAAATAGAAACCACAGAAATGATCGAAGTCCAATTGGTAAATTCTGTCGCTCCTTTTGTGTTGTGCAACCGACTTTCAAATTTGATGAAAAAAGAGAATACAGGCCAAAAACATATTATCAATGTTTCTGCTATGGAAGGGAAGTTTCATCGTTTTCGCAAGGAAGAACGCCATCCTCATACCAATATGGCAAAGGCTGCGCTTAATATGATGACCCATACATCGGCATCGGGATTTGCAAAAGACGGCATTTTTATGAATGCTGTAGATACCGGCTGGGTTACAGATGAAGATCCCGCCGAATTGTCAAAGAAGAAAGTGGAAGTTCACGATTTTCAGCCACCGCTGGATATTGTAGATGGCGCCGCAAGGGTTATGGATCCATTAATTGATGGAATTAATACCGGGAAACACTGGTGCGGGAAATTCCTAAAGGATTACAGACCAATAGATTGGTAGATTTTTGAAGGTAGAAGTTGGAAGTACGATGTTAGAATTAATTGAAACAAGAATCAGGAAACGAGAAACAAGAAACAAGACAATCCGATAGTAAAGCTTATGTTGAAGAACGAAAAACCATCTCCAGTTAATTCCCCAAAAAAACAACTTAACAATCCGTTGCACGGAATAAAACTGGCAGATATCCTGGAATTTCTAGTAGAAAACTATGGATGGGAAGAGCTGGGAAAAAGGATTTCAATTAATTGTTTTACCTCCAATCCATCGGTAAAATCAAGCCTTAAGTTTCTTCGGAAAACAGATTGGGCAAGAGACAAGGTGGAAAAACTATACCTGGATTCAATATAATCTTCATATATCTTGTTTTTTTAAATTGACTTTAGATATGAAAAACACATAAAAATACGCAAGAAAAATACGCCTTGGCGCATACCTCTAAAGATCTCAAAAAAATTGGTCGGGTTATAAACATACTTTGGCATTTTGATTTAATCAAATTAACGATCTTATTCTCATTCAATACAAGCGAAATGCATCAGGTGCCAGGAAATTTAAAAGCCTGAGAAGCCTAAAGTTCTATTACAGAATTATTTATATTGGAATCCTCACTAAAATAGTCACTTGCTATTAAAGAAAAAAGACGTAATTTCGCGGCTGATTAAAAAAGAGCATCCATGAAGCGTGTTAATGAATACAAGAAATTATTTAATGTTGAAGCAGGAACAGATCTTAAGGGTCTTAAAACTGCATATAGGAACCTGGTAAAGGAATGGCATCCTGATAAATTTCAGGAAAGCGATGAAAAGCACGCCGAAGCTGAAACAAAAAGCAAGCAAATTATTGATGGCTATCATTTTCTTGTGAGCATTGCTCCGGAAACCAAGGCTGCAAATCTTGAAGAATACAATCTCACCACAACTGAAGCAGTGATAACCGATTTTCAACACAAAGGAAATTTGATGGAAATCTCCTTTTCGGATGGAACGACCTACGAATATTTTGGAGTTAACAAAGTTCTTTTTGTGAAATTCGTTAATTCCGACAGACAATTTCGTTTTGCAAAAAGGAACATATTCACCTCTTTTCTTTATAGAAAATCAAAGAAAGATCAGGAACTTCAGCCGGCTTAAATTTTTAAGCTTGAGATTATTATATAATTCCAAAAGTCTCTGGCCTTTTGGAATTTTTTTTGTCGCACTTTCTTAACTTTCCGTCTAAACCGGAATGCTAAATATCAAGAGTCTTAAATACTGAAATTGTTTCCTTTTAAAATATTAGGAAACTTAAATTTAACAATGGTCAAAAGAGCAGTATACGCCGTTATAATATGTGCATTAATTGCAGGTAACAATGGCTTGTTGATTAAACATATGTCCAGTATGTCGCCAGGAACTATCGCTTGGTTCAGAACTGCGATCCCAATATTTTTACTAATCCCACTTTTGTGGAAGGAAGGGGATCTGCACTTTAAAGGGAACAATAAAAGAATGTTGTTGGCATCTTCAATTAATGCAGTAAGAATGTACCTGTATTTAATCGCTTTTATTTACACGTCCATTGGGAATGCAGTAGTGCTTTTCTATACCTATCCCATTTTTGTGACCGCGATAGAAATCCTGTTCCTCAAAAAGAAAATAATGAAGGCGCAATTGCTGTTTTTGTTGCTTGCTTTTATAGGCATAATTATTACCTATGCGGGGAAACCATTTAATTTTGAATCCAGAGATTTTATTGGAATGCTTGCCGCAATTGGAGCATCTATTGGATACGCTGTAACTGTGATTATTTTTAAAACTGAAACTCATAATTACAGCCAAAACAAAATGATCTTTTTTCAGAACATTGTAGGCGCAGTTTTATTTATTCCTTTTTTAATAGGTTTGCCCACGGCGGAAATTGAGCATGTCGCCACCGGAATTTTCTACGGGTTTTTAATTGGGATTGTCGTTTTTAAACTCTTCTTTTTTGGTCTGAAACATCTTAGCGCTTCCACCGCGACTACATTAATGTATTTGGAAGTTATAGCGGCAATCTTGTTGGGTCATTTTGTTTTGGATGAAAAATTGACCTGGAATATACTAGTTGGTGGAGCCTTAATTTTGACAAGCAGTATCTATATTTCCCGGATGAATAGATTAGCTAGTCTAAAATCTGTGCCTCAAATAATTGACTGATCAGGAGTAATACTTGTAAAGGGATTTTTGGTCTTTTCGACTACAATATCAAATCTTTCCAGATTTCGTATTATTAAGAAACTTAAAAAAGAGAATAAATCTCTTCTGTAAAAAGAAAGATTTCTCCCTACAACTGGTTCAAATCTAAGACATCACCCAGTTTTATATTGTTTTTCAGAAAAGGAGGATAATGTTCCTGCATTAACTCTAAAATAAATTGAAGTGGCACATCATCAAAAGTGCCATAATCTTCTAAATATTCCATGAAAGAATGTTTTCCTGTCTCATCAAACTCCTGAAATAGAGAATCCTTTTCACCATCAAATTCTAATGTACGAACACCTAATCTATCGCATAATTCATAATTAAAAGCTGGTGTTGCTTTTACCCATTTTTTGTTCAGAAATAATGCAACATAGCCGTGAGGAACCAACACATCCGATCCAAATTTTTCTACAATATGTTCTATAGCTATATGATTCCGAACCTTTGCCAATCCAAGTCTTGCAGGAATATTATTAGCTCTTAAAAAACTGATCAATAAAACTGCTTTGTCAAGACAATGTCCATTTTTATTTCGAATAATTCCTGAGGCTTTCCAGTCTGACTTCTTTAAACTGAATCTATAGGGATAATATGGCCAAAAATCCCTTACATGAATATATAATCTTATCGCAATTTCTTTTTCACATAGGCCTTGCAGATCTATTTTATTTAGATGATCTTTAACTATCACAGATTGATAATCAAAATTATAAGTCTTTTCTAAATTAGGGTCAATCATTTTTTTGCAATATTTTAAACGATTTGATTTATATAAAATACAAAATATTCATTAATATAGAATTATTTATTTAGCCACTTGTTGCCTTATATAATATTTATAGTAAGCATTTGCTAATTATGTTTTAGAAGGTGGTAGTCATCTAAATAAACGAAAAAGCTCTCCACAAAAAATTAAAACAGTATTATATTTATAAAAATTAATTGATAAAAACTGAGGTTTATGTTACAAAATATTTTATTAGATCGTGAGATATATGCATCAGAAGAACATAAAATGATGCAAAAAATGGTTCAGAACTTCATCTCAAATGAAATTATGGACCAAATACCTATATGGGAAAAAGATGGTATGGTTAGTCGGAAAATTTGGGAACGTGCCGGAGAATTGGGTTTGCTCTGCATGGATATGCCAGAGAAATATGGTGGCAGCGGTCTCGATTTTAGTTTCAATGCCTTACTTATTGAGGAATTTGCCAAGAAAGGGATCTCAGGACCGGGTTTTTCGTTGCACTCAGATATTATCGCGCCGTATATTTTGAAGCACGGAAGCGAGGCACAAAAGCAAAAATACCTGCCCATTATGGCAACCGGAAAAATGATCACTGCAATCGGGATGACAGAACCAAATTGTGGCAGTGATCTAAAGGCTATTAGAACAACAGCGGCAGATAATGGAGATCATTATGTGGTAAATGGACAAAAGACTTTTATTACGAATGGTTTTATGTGCAACATGGCAATAGTCGCGGTAAAAACTAATTCCGGATCAGAAAATGAAGGAGTTTCCTTATTAATCATGGAAAGTGTTTCCAAGGGATTTGAAAAGGGAGTTCCTTTTAAAAAAATAGGAATGAAAGCTCAGGATACCTGTGAATTATTTTTTGACAACGTGAAGGTTCCGAAAGAGAATTTGTTGGGGGAGGAAGGAGGTGGTTTCAAAATTATGATGACAGAACTGGCCAGGGAGCGCTTATCTGTAGCTATTGCTTCCATAGGAGGAGCAGAAGGTGCTATCACGGATACAATTGAATACACCTCTACAAGAACCGCTTTTAAGCAACCCATTGCGGGTTTCCAAAACACACAATTCAAATTGGCGGAATGTGCAACACAATTACAAATTCATCAAACTTTTGTAGATCGCTGTATTCATTTATTGGCTGAACATAGACTTACTGCGGAAAGTGCTTCTATGGCAAAATACTCTGCCACAGAAATGCACTCAAAAGTGGTTGATGAATGCCTGCAGCTATTTGGTGGTTATGGTTATATGTGGGATTATCCAATTGCCCGAATGTATGTTGATAACAGGGTAGCCAGAATTTATGCCGGAACAAATGAAATAATGAAATTATTGATCGCACGAGGCCTGTTCAAGGAGCTGTTTAGGGAAATGAGGCGAAGTAAAAATACTGAAAAAGCCTAATCAAATTAGTATAATGAAAACCCGGAACGAACACTAAGATATTACCTTGCAGGTATAAACGAATTATCCGGGAGAACTTTTTAGGGACAAATAAAGAACATATGAACATAGAAGATTTCAAGGTTGTTTCCACAATAAATGTACAATGGGGCGAGATGGATGCCTACAGGCATGTAAACAATGTGACATACGTTCGTTGGGGTGAAACTGCCAGAATTGATTATTTTATAAAAATAGGTTTGATCAATTCCACTCCTGAAAAATCTGGATACGCACCTATATTAGGCTTTCAATCTGTAAAATATATCACTCCGGTGGACTACCCTGATGTAATAAAAATTGGAACAAGGGTTGAAGAAATTCGGAAAGATCGCATTGTTTTTCGCTCTTATTATTTTAGTGAGAAAAAGAAGTGTTTAACTACAATTATGGTTCACGAGGTTTTAATTATAGATGCTATAAAAGGTTCGAAAGTCTTATTGCCCAATTATTTAATTAAAAAAATAAAAGTCTTGGAAGGAACCTCTCTTCCTTTTTTAAATGAGGACTTGTAAAAGGAATAAATTCTTTGAAAGGAATTCTTACTTCACTGTAGTACCTTATGAAATTAAGCCCAATTAATTTATTTTTAGAATGAACTATTTATCCTCAACTCCTCCGATTTTGCATCTTCGAGCAAGAATGAATAACTTATCCGAATAGTTTTAATTAGAAGCTCAGATCTATGTTTGAAATAACTAGATCATACTCAAAATTGTAATGAATAAATCACAAAATTCAACTTTAGTTGTTCTGGCTTTCTTTTCCATTTATTTTATCTGGGGATCTACTTATCTATTAAATAAAGTTGCTGTTTCAGAATTACCACCTTTTATGCTGGCTTCCATCCGGTTTATTTCCGCTGGAATTTTAATATTTATCCTCTGCAAAATATTGGGAATAAGCCTCAGCATCACAAAAAATCAATTTTTGAATACTGTAATTGCAGGATTCTTATTCCTGGCATTTGGAAATGGGGTTGTTGTATGGGCACTTAAATATGTAGACAGCGGTTTCGCGGCCCTGCAAATATCGGCACAACCGCTTGTAGTTCTCTTATTGATGTGGATAATTGACGGAAAAACAATTAAACCTATGTCTCTTGTAGGTGTTGTACTGGGGATTATCGGAATCTATTTACTTGTCAGCCAGAAAGAAATAATCAATCAGGAAAACTCTATCCTGGGGATAGGAATGATCTTTATGTGTTTGCTGAGCTGGTCTTATGGAAGTTTGTTTGTGGCCAAAGCCAATTTACCCTCAAATTATTTTGTGAATACAGGCTATCAAATGTTAACTGCAGGAATACTCTTGATGATAGCGAGTAATTTATTTGGTGAAACCTGGAGCAATCCAATTGAATGGAGTTCAGCTACCCAATTTTCCATGATCCTGCTGGTGCTTTTTGGAAGTATCGTGGCATTTACCTCATTCAATTATTTATTGAAAACCGTTTCTCCAGAGAAAGTAGCCACCTCCACTTACGTAAATCCAATCATAGCTCTTTTACTGGGCTGGTATTTTTTAAATGAACAACTAACCCTTCAGTCTATCATCTCAGCAGCAATCCTTTTAACTGGAGTCTATTTTATTAATACCAATAAAACACTAATGATCTTCGCTCGATTTAAAGGAAGACCAGGACGGAAGGTGAACCAGGATTGAATGAAAAATTTTGTGAGGGAATAAATTCTCCTGATCTCTTAATAAACTAAACTTATGAACATTGAAAGTTCTATTTAGGTTCAATATACTTTGCCATTTTTATAAGTAATTCATAAAAAATTAACAACTACTTAGCTATTGTTAATTAAAACATAAATCTAAATGAAAAATTTAATTCTATGATCTAATTCACTGTTCATAATTGAACATTACTAAAGGGAATTATTTTAGATGTTAAGGTTATTTTTGTGAGATGACATTAAATTTTCTACCCCAATGAATAAAATAATTACACTTTTCGCAATTTTTCTTACTTCTTGTTTAAGTGCTCAAAACTTTCAATTGCACAGAGATTTCGAAAGGGAGCATTTTACCACCACTTTTGAATTCTTTAAACCCGATAAATTCGGTAATACCTTTACTTTTATCGATTTTGATTATAATGCCAAATCGGGGATAAGTCAAGGCTATTATGAAATTGCCCGGGTTCTCAAAACAGAGAAAATGCCTATAGGATTACACGTAGAATACAACGGCGGACTTGGAACCTTTGAAGCGAATGGTGTGCAGGGAGGTTATACCATCAATGATGCATGGATCTTTGGCCTTAACTATTCAAAAGGAAATGCGGAATGGGGTTTTTCAACCTATGCCGGTTACAAAGATTTTAAAGGTACGGGAAAAGCAAATTACCAGGTAACAGGAACCTGGTATCTCAATTTGTTTAAAAACAAATTCACTTTTGATGGTTTTGCCGATCTATGGTCTGAAAATGGTTTGTCTGAAAGCACCGTTTTTCTGGCTGAACCTCAGTTTTGGTTTAATTTGAACCAAAGTTTTTCAGTGGGAGGAGAGGTCGAACTTTCAAATAACTTCGCTGGGGCATCCGGATTTTATGTCAGACCTACTTTAGGTATTAAATGGAATATTTAAACTAAAATAGTTGCCTATACTTTGCAAATTCAGAAATAATCTTACCTAAAGTATTGATAGACCTCAATACATTTAAGTATTTAAAAATTAACTATTTATATTATTATTATTAAAATATTCATTCAGTTATATTACATATTATTTGATATTGAATTTGAACACTCAAAACATTATACATTGTGAATGCATTAGAAATTATGTTAGATAAGTTTTTTAAGATCACCGAAAACAATTCAAGCCTAAAAACAGAAATTATTGCCGGGATTACCACTTTTATGACAATGGTGTATATTCTAGCTGTTAACCCCAGTATTTTAAGTGATGCGGGAATGGATAAAGATGCTGTATTTACCGCTACTGCACTATCGGCGCTCATCGCAACTTTAGTAATGGCATTGGTTGCCAAACTACCCTTTGCGTTGGCTCCGGGAATGGGGCTCAATGCATTTTTTGCTTATACTGTGGTCCTTGGAATGGGGTACACCTGGCAATTTGCACTTACGGCGGTATTCCTGGAAGGACTCATCTTTTTACTTTTAACAGCCCTGAATATCCGTGAATTAATTGTCAACTCAATTCCATTAAATTTAAAACATGCCATTTCAGTAGGAATCGGATTTTTTATTGCATTTATAGGATTACAGAGCACGGGACTCATCGTAGATAATCCCGCTACTTTGGTGAGTCTAGGTAGCATGAGAAATCCAGGTGTTCTCATCGGAGTTTCGGGGGTTCTGGTTACAGGCTTACTTCTAGCAAAAAAAGTCAAAGGCGCCTTGTTAATAGGAATCATAACTTCGACAATAATAGGTCTTTTTGTAGGAGTTACAGTTATTCCAGACAATTTTCAGTTTGTGAGCTTGCCTCCATCCATTGAGCCAGTTTTTTTTAAGTTTGATTTCACCCGTGTTCTGTCATTCGATATGCTCATTGTAATATTCACCTTTTTATTCGTGGATATGTTTGACACAGTTGGAACCTTGGTTGGGGTAGCATCTAAGGCAAATATGCTCGATAAGAATGGACATGTTCCAAGAGTTAAAAGAGCTTTGTTTGCAGATTCCATCGGAACCACTGTAGGAGCGATTTTAGGAACTTCAACAGTCACTACATATGTGGAAAGCGCTGCCGGAGTGGTAGAAGGCGGAAAAACGGGTATGACGGCGCTAACAGTTGCCGTGATGTTTGGTCTTTCACTGTTCTTCGCCCCACTTTTTATGATGATTCCACCGGAAGCAACTGCTTCTGCCTTAATAATTGTTGGTATGTTTATGATCTCACCAATTATGAAAATCGATTTAAACGATTTCACCGAAGCTATCCCTGCATTTTTAACCATAATAATGATGCCTTTAACCTATAGTATCGCCCAGGGAATCGTATTTGGAATGCTGTCCTACGTTATCTTAAAGTTACTCACCGGAAGACATAAAGAGATAAAACCAATAATGTATATTATTGCAATCTTGTTTGTAATTAAATTTTTTGTGTAGATAAATTATATCTAATAAAAAAGTTTTTATAGCTCATCTTTCGTCAAAGGTTTACCGGGTAATAAAAGATTCAACAATACGCCTACAACCGAAGCCAGACCAATCCCTGCCAGCGAGAAATTTTCATATCCAATATGCGCTCCACCTATACCCATTGTCAATATAATGGAGACGATTACCTGGTTTCGGGTTTGAGAAAAATCGGTTTTCGCATCTATTAATGTTTTGATACCAATACTGGCGATCATTCCAAAAAGCAATAACATGATCCCTCCGATAACAGCCGGAGGAATCGTTTTTAAAACAGCGCTTATTTTTCCTACCATGGAAAAAACGATCGCGGTAACTGCTGCAATCCGCAGAATCCGGGGATCGGTGATTTTGGTCAAAGCGATGGCCCCGGTAACTTCAGAATAGGTTGTGTTAGGCGGACCTCCTAAAAATCCAGCGAAAGAAGTTGCAACCCCATCACCCAATAATGTTCTATGCAAACCTGGCTTTTTCACGAAATCTTTGCCTGCAACTCCACCAATGGCGTACATATCGCCAATATGTTCAATAATAGGAGCAATGGCAACCGGAATCATATAAATAATCGCGCCCCAGCTAAATACAGGTGTGGTAAACTGCGGCAATACAAACCAAGCAGATTCGTGTACAGATGTGAAATCTACCTGACCGGCAATTATTGAGATAATATATCCTACAATAATTCCAATAAAAATAGGGATCAGTTTTATCATTCCTTTTGCATAGGTAACAATTGCAATGGCGGTGACCAGAACTGAAATTGCAATGGGCCAATTGGTCTTTGCCATATCCACTCCTACAGATGCGAGCGACAGTCCAATGATCATTATAACCGGTCCGATGACAATCGATGGAAATATTTTTCCGATGAATTTAATTCCCCATAATTTAATTAGGCTTGAAACAATTCCATAAACTATTCCTACCGCTATTAGACCTGATAAAGTCCCGGCATAACCATAAAGTTTTGTGGCTGCAACAATGGGTGCAATAAAAGCAAAACTACTGCCCAAAAATATAGGAACTTTTCCCTTGGTAATAACGTGAAAGATAAGCGTACCAACTCCCGCTGTAAACAAAGCCACCGAGGGATCAACATCAATTAATAGCGGCACTAAAACTGTTGCACCAAAGGCTACAAATAAAAATTGAATTCCGACCACAATTCGTTTAGCCGGATTTTTAAGATTGATTGATTTGGGTTGAGGAGTAATGGGGGGCGTTAGCATGAGAATATCCAGATTTAGATACTCAAAAATAGTGATAATAATTTAACATTCTTTAACAAAATAATGCAAAAAATTCTAATTTGGAAATTAGGGAGATCATTTCAATTAAAAAATTAAATTAAACACATTTTTCTGTAACAATTAGATATTAATGCGGTCTTCTAGTTAGGACATTCTGATGCATCAAAAACCTTTTAATGAAATTATCACTTTTAACCTTTATCTTCCTTTGCCTTTACCTGAATACCAATGCCCAGGTAATCAAGAAACAACTTCATATTAAAAGAGTTACTGAGACTCCTAAAATAGATGGGATCCTGGACGATGCAGCTTGGGGCAATGCGGAAGAGGCTGTAGACTTTATCCAGTTTCGCCCCAATATGAATGAAAAGGAGACTGAAAATAACAAAACCGTCGTTAAGATGGCCTATGATAATTCAGCTTTATATATTTCTGCCTATTTATATGATGACCCAACAAAGATCGCCAAACAGCTTTCTAGTCGGGATAATTTTGGAAGTGCCGATTTCTTCGGATTTGTAGTCAACCCGAATAATGATGCTCAAAATGACACTGAATTCTTCGTCTTTCCCTCGGGAACCCAAGCCGATGCCATTTCAAGCCCAAGTATTGGAGAGGATTTTAGCTGGAATAGCGTTTGGAGCAGTGCAGTTAAGATCGTGGAAGATGGTTGGATCGTTGAAATGGAGATTCCCTACCGTTGTCTTAGATTCAATAATAATGATGTGGAAACCTGGGGAATTCAGTTTTATAGGAGGTTTAGAAGAGATGAATCTCAATATACCTGGAATCCCATAGACATTTCGAAAGGGAATATCGGCTTGTACCATGGGGAATTAAAGGGTTTGAAGGATTTGGATCCTCCAACAAGACTTTCTCTTTATCCGTTTGTTTCGACAGTTCAAAACAGTTTTGATGGGGAATATAAGTCACATTTCAATGCTGGACTGGATGTAAAATATGGTATTACCGAAAACTTTACTTTGGATGCCACTTTAATCCCTGATTTCTCACAAACTGGATTTGACAATATCACTTTAAACCTTGGACCATTTGAGCAGACTTTTTCGGAGCAAAGGCAATTCTTTACGGAAGGTGTTGATCTTTTTTCCAAAGGAGATTTGTTCTTTTCCAGAAGGATTGGAAGTGCACCAAACAGAGATCCTGTAATTACTTCTGATGAAAAGCTTTTGGATTTTCCTAAATCGGTGAAGGTATTGAATGCTGTAAAGGTTTCCGGAAGAACCGCAAATGGGTTGGGCCTGGGTTTCTTTAATTCATTTACTGAAAAAGCGGAAGCCACCATTGAAAATATAAATACTGGAGAAATAAGAAAGGAAGTTGTAGAACCTTTCACCAACTATAACATTCTGGTGATTGACCAACAATTCAATGGCAATTCTTCTGTTGGGATCATCAATACCAATGTTACCCGGGAAGGGTCTTTTAGAGATGCAAATGTTACTGCCATCACTTCAGATATTATGAATAAAAGAAACACCTATGAAATTCTCGGGGAAATAAAAATGAGTAATATCAATCTCGCAACAGGGACGCAGACAGGTTTCAGCACTTTTATGGCTGCACGGAAGACTCATGGGAACTTAAGATATAGTTTTGATCATAGTTATGCTGACACAAAATTTGATCCGAATGATCTTGGTTTACAGAACCGGAACAATTACAACAACTTTGGGATCGACATTAATTACAGGACTTATGAACCATCGGGAAACTGGAACCGCTATTTCGCAAATTATTATTTAAACTACACCAGATTAGCTGATCCCAGCACATTTACAGGCTTGACTACGGGAATAAGCGCTAATGGAACAACGAAAAAATTGAGTGAAATGGGCTTAAACATAAATCTACAGCCCGGCAAACAATACGATTATTTTGAACCTAGAAAATCTGGAAGTTATTTTATTACTGAAAATGGAGTAAACTTAAATTCTTACTGGCAATCAAATAACAACAAAAAGATCGCCTTGAGTGCCAATATTGGAGTCGAAACTTTTCTTGAAGATGGGCGTGATTATTTTAATTATTGGTTTGGTTTGGGACCTCAGATTCGATTTAGCGATAAATTTATGATCTCCTATTTCTTTTCCCGTGAATATTACACCGGAGACCGGGGTTATGTTACTCAGGTGGACGAGGATGTGATTTTTGGCGACCGCCAGCGCGAGGAGATTGAACAAACTCTTAATGCTAGCTACAATTTTAATCCCAATCATTCCATATCCCTTAGCCTAAGAAATTACTGGGGAATTGTGAGTTATGATGAGCAGTTGTTCCGTTTGCAAGATAATGGGAGGGTTACAAGTTCTGGAGCTTATACCAAAACTAATATCCCGGATAATCCAGATATCAATTTCTCTACATGGAATTTTGATCTTGGCTATTCCTGGCAATTTGCACCCGGAAGTTTTATAACTGCTTTATACCGTAACCAATTGTTTAATTCTGATACCCAGGCACGAGATTCTTATACTCAGAGTTTAGATAACTTGTTCAAGAAACCTATTAACAATGTATTCTCCTTAAAGTTGCAATACTTTTTAGATTACGGACAGATTTCAGGCTTGTTTAAAAAATAAAATTCTTTAAATCTTTCCGAATTCATAATGTATCAGCTCCCACTTAAGGAAATTTTAAGTGGGAGCTTCTTTTTAAGGATTTTTCAAAATGGCTAAGACTAAAATTGAATCAAATAATCCTTTAATTAAATTCCAAATTGGATAACAATTGTTTTTATTCCAAGCTTGCTGTATTTAAGGATGCGTCAAAATAATTCGATTGCACACAGGATTTAAGAACTACATTTGCGCTTCGCTAAACTCAGCAGTAATTTCTGTAGCATTTTGCCCGATCTTCTGCTCAATTTCATTTAGCTAATTGGTTATGGAGAAGAATGAAACAGAAATAAAAAGTGAGATCCCTTCCGCTGAAATTGAGCGTTGCATTGCTGTTTTAGCGCAATTGGTGGAAGATACGGAACTGATTTTTGAGATCCCAAAGGAACAGAGAACCGAACTTATAAAAGTGGCCGGAATGCTTTCCAGACCTAATCGCGATGAATTTTCCAGACGAAAAAAAGATGGGAAAAAAGTCGCTAAGCGAAAACTGGAAGCAAAAGATAAAACAGCTCGCAAAGAGACCGGTATCAGAAATGCAAGGGAATCAGTGGTTTTTGTCGCTCCTAAATTGCTTCCCATGACTCATCTGGATAATAGAATTGAAGTGGAATTAAAGACTCCGCGAAAATGTTACGTCTGTAAAACGGAATTTTCAAAAATGCACCATTTTTACGATTCTATGTGTAGCAGTTGTGGCGATTTTAATTATGCTAAACGCTTTCAAACTGCAAATGTAAAGGGCCAGGTGGCAGTTATTACAGGTTCCCGATTAAAAATAGGATATCACATTGCCCTCATGCTTTTACGTGGAGGAGCAAGCGTAATTGCAACCACTCGTTTTCCAGTCGATTCCGCTTTGAGGTTTTCAAAGGAAGAAGATTTTAGCGAGTGGGGACAACATTTAAAGATTCATGGACTCGATTTAAGACACATTCCAAGTGTAGAAATATTTTGCAATTTCATCAGTCAAAAATATGAACATTTGGATATCCTAATTAACAATGCAGCTCAAACTGTGCGTCGTCCCGCCGGATTCTACGAGCATTTAATGGAGAATGAAGTGCGCCCGATGGATTCCCTGCCAGAGAATGCCCGGGATCTCTTGTCAGATCATAGTGAATGTTTACAGGAATTGAAGTTTTTGAAAAAGGGTGCTTCCTCAAATCAAAATATGCCGGTTACCTGGCACGGGCCAGAACCCGGAATTGGATTGCGGGCTTCCGCAAAATTATCACAGATTCCTTATAGTTTTGACAATAGCCTGGTTGCAAAGGAAGTATTCCCAGAGGGAAAACTAGATGCCGATCTGCAACAGGTTGACCTTAGAAAAACAAATTCCTGGCGCCTAAGACTCGGTGAAATTGAAACCACCGAAATGTTGGAAGTGCAATTAGTAAATTCAGTTGCGCCCTTTGTGTTGTGTAACCGACTGTCAGAAATAATGAAGAAGGACAAGACTGGAAAAAAACACATCATTAACGTTTCGGCAATGGAAGGCAAGTTTCACCCGGTTTTCAAGGAAGACAGGCATCCACATACCAATATGGCCAAAGCCGCTTTAAATATGCTCACACATACTTCGTCAGGCACCTTGGCAAAGGACGGAATCTTTATGAACGCGGTTGACACCGGCTGGGTTACCGATGAAGATCCTGCAGCACTGGCAAAATTGAAAAAAGAACGCGACGATTTTCAGCCGCCACTGGATATAGTTGATGGCGCCGCGCGCGTGATGGATCCTTTATTTGACGGGATCAATACCGGGAAACACTGGTGCGGGAAGTTCCTGAAGGATTACAGGCCGATAAGTTGGTAGTGGGAAAACAACATTTTTCAGAAATTAATTAAGCTTACAATAATTGTAAAAAAGCTAAAAAGCTAATTAGATAATTTTAGTAAAATACGCTTGTAAAGCATTTTAAGTTAGAAGAGAAGCCTTAAAACAGAAAAAAAAGCAGAATTCCTGCTTTTTTTCTGTTTTAAAAATTAAAATGGATTAATCTACATTATCGTAAGATCTGTCAAATTCCCTTCTGTTGTAGAAGGAATCATCATCTGGATATTCATTTCCATCATTTTGAAAATCATTGGTATTTTCATAATCGGTTCCAATGTTTCCGGTATCGTTTTTATCGATCATATGCCTTTTTCGCTCAGCTTGAAGTTTTTTTCGTTCTTCCTTCAGCGCAAGTCTTTCATTCTCCAATTTCCTCCGTTCCTCTTTAAGACTTTGTCTTTCGGCTTTTAATTCTTCCATGGTTTGATCCATATCATTATCCTCATTCCTGCGATCGCCATCATCATTTCTATGAATATCATCTACTTCATTTCTGCGATCGGAGCGGTATGGAGATTCTTTTTTATATTGCTGTTTATAATCCTGATTTCTCTCAAAATCCTCATCGTTATTATTTGTACGGCGATCACGATTATAGGAATCTAAAATCATCATTTCATAATCTCTGTTTATGTTGGCTCCAGATGTCATACGTTTTGTTCCGGCAAAGGTGTGATAGCCAATGCTATTTGCATAAACATACTTTTGCTTCTCATCTATCGTCACCATTCCAATTGGAATAATGATATGATTTTCTCCTTTTTTATTTACAAATTCACGTAAATCTGAATTTCCCTGTGCTGAATAGGGATCGTGGTTTGCGTGAATAATAGATTCATCTACTTCTACATCCAGATAAACCACTTTTTCCAGGTTTTTGTTAACCAATAAATTGGAAACCTCTCCTATCACTCTGTCTTCTCTGTCTTTAACTTTCCATCCTTCAACATTTGAATAGTGACTATCGACCTTATAATCTGATAATTCATCCAGGTAATACAAATGTTTTTCTTCTATTTTTTTCATAATGCTAATTTTTTGTGGTTATTCCAAATTGATAAAGCTATTAACGGCTTAATAATAATATTGATTTTTGATGATTTTTATACCTGGAAAAAGGATCTGTATGGTCCTAAAACAAAAGCATTTTAATAAACATCCTCTTCTGATCTTACTGATGTGGTATCTACATTAGTGTCATCCCATTCACTGTTTTCCTGCATCTCATTTCGTGAGGTGGAATTGTAACTGTCATCGTCTATTTGTTCTGTTGTGGTATTGACTGTTTTTTCTGATAAATCTCCCTTGTAGTATAAGTAATATAATACTCCACCTATTACTAATAATAACAAAAGGATCCAGGGCCAAACAGGGCTTTTCTTTGTGATTTTAATTTCTGCCATAATTCATGATTTTGGTTGATTAACAGTTAAAAATTAACAGATTAAAATTAAGCCTTAGGATTCCCATTTTTATTAAAGGTTTTTATAAAGTATTGTTAATTAAGTGCTAATAGTTTTTCTTAAACTTCCTTTTCGGAACAAATAATTTGAATATTTTTAAACTATTGTCATTAAATAGATCAACTGATATTTATAAAATTTCCTAAGGGCATTCATTTGTTATTGTTAGCGAATTGGAATAAATCTTAAAGTTTAAATGTGATTTTATTGGCTGAAGCTTAGTTGATTAGCCCCGGAGATAAGCTTCATAATTGCTTAGAACCTAACTTTTGCATTAAAAGCTGAAAGTTCTTTGGTATAGACTTTGTCTTCTACAGAATTATTAATCTAAATTTCCATTCTATGATACGAAGAAGTATAATGACATTGATGGTTATGTGTATTTTTATCCTTTTAAATTCTTCTGATGTACTAGCACAGAATAATAACAAGAATAATAACAAGGAAAAGAAGGAGTATAAAAATAAAGCGCATAAAAAAGGCAAACACAAGACCAAAGATTACCATAAAGAAGATCGATACAAAAAGGGAGACGATGATGCTATATTAGGACACGTCATTTTTCCTTCCAAGGGAAACTTATCCCCTCGAAAATTAAAAGGAGTTCCCAAAGGTCATTATCCACCGCCGGGAAGTTGCAGGATTTGGTATCCAAATCGTCCACCCGGACATCAGCCAGCCGCAACAAGTTGCAATAATGTATACAACACCAAACTGGAACCGGGAGCTTTTATTTTACACGGTGTGCGTGCTTATGATGCCGATTACAACTGGAGGGACGAGGAACGTCGCCATCCGGGAAGTGTTGAAAGGGACATTTTAGATATTTTATTTCCACTAAATCGTTAAGTAAGCTTTTCCGAATAACTATACAATGATTAAGAAAGCCTGCAAATCTTATTGGATTTGCAGGCTTTCTTAATTATAATTTTCTGATCAAGAATCCATTGGTAGGTTTTCTCAACATCTGCAATTGCTATTCAGCCTAAACGTTTAAAACATCCTCTAGCTTTTATTTTGCTCAAATAGTTTTGCTTGTTCAAGGATCTGTAAGGTTACTTCAGAGATATTATACAATAAGATAAATTGTATTTGTTCATCTTCATTATTTGTATTTTCATTATTCGTACTAAGCAATTGTGTACTTATTTTTTCCAGGCTACTTTCAACATTATCGATATTGCTGTTATTTTGAATGGTCAACCAATTAAATGCCTCATCCAAAGCTTTTAAGATGTGATTTTCAAATATTGACATATTCAAAGTTTGTTTTGTATGCCGATTTCTATGAGCTCCCAAGGCTGATAGATACGAAAGCAATGCGTGGTTTAAGTAGGTGAGTGTAAAAGCTGTATTTTTTAGTTTTTGATGTTTTTGAGGATCCAGCTGCATATTTTTCCAGGCCATCACCAAAGAATTATCGGCGCGGTGCGCTTCCCTTCTCGCAATCCTATAAGTTAAATCATCAGTTATAGGATTTTTATATTCATTTAAAATGGCTTTTAAATACCCGGTGTTTTTAAGGATCACTTCACTTAATAATTTGTGTAATTTCTTGTATTGCCATTCCGGCCATAAAAACCGAACTACCATAAACGAAATAAACGCCCCTATTATAGTATCCAATAAACGCGGAGCCATTACATCTACTCCTTTATTGGCTATAATGTTAAACGCACACAAAACAAAAAGGGTAATAAAAATAATGCCGATCGAATATCTGCGTTTCATCCAAAATAAAAACAAATAGGCGGAAGTAAGCATTAGAACAATTTGCCCGGAAAAGGAGAATAATTTTATAACGAAAATACCAATTATTACACCCGCTAAAGTTCCCAGTGTTCTTTGTAAGAGCCGTTTTCTGGTTTCGCTATAACTAGGTTGTAGCACAAATAAAATAGTAAGCACGATCCATTCTCCTTTTACGATATGAAAATACTTATATATGGCGTAACCAATTAAAAATGAGATGCTCAATCTTAAGGCGTGGTGCATTCTGGGATGGTTGATGTTCAACTGAACTTTTAAACGCTCATAATAAGTGCGGTTATCCTTTTCTAATTTCGGCAATAAATCGGTATCATAATTTTTATGGATGCTCTTTAAAGTTTCATGGGATTGGGTTAAATTTCGGATCAATAATTTTATGGGAAGCGAAGGTGTCAACTCCTTGTTTTGAAGTAGATTATGAATTGTTTTTGTCAGCCAATCCAACGCACTTGGATGCGTATAAGGAACACCGGTAAGTAAACTTTCTGCAAAATTTTGAGATGCATAAGAGAGTTCATGTAATAACTGACGAATTCCTCCAATTAAATCAGTATTTGAAGGATTTGCGCTTAATATATCATAACGTTCATGACTGGATGCCGCTCGTTCATGCAGACTTTGCAAGACCATAAAATAATACAAATAAGGTTGCAATGGCCGCTGATTTGTAAGTGACTCCCCATAACTATTCAAAACCTCCTTACATCTGTCCAATGCTTCGACAGTTTGCACATTCAGCAGGGCTAATTTTGCCCGGATTTCTTTTTCCGTCTGTTCATTGCTCGGAAAAAGTTTTGATTTTTCATTAAAATACAATGAGAGCGCCGAAAATCCCCTGGCAAGCTGTTCCTCTAAAAGACCATAAGGTTTTAACCTCAATAGTATATATGAAAAAATTCCATAAACAAAGGCTCCCGAGGTTAGTAAAATAGGTTGTATATACCAGTTAGGGCTGATTTGCGTTCCGATCATCGTATAAATACCCACCAACAAGGCACCAAAGGTTACGCCCCTGAAACGTTCACTTATTCCGCCTATTAAAATGAAAACGAAAGTTGACAATGCAAGTCCAATTCCTAAGAGAACTGGATATGGCTGCAATAATTCTACGGCAAAACTTGAGATCGCAAAGCTGATAACTTTTAATGCCATGGACTTTAGGCGTCCGTTTGGATGATCATCGGTTTCGGAAAGAGCTCCCGCAAGTGCTCCTAAACCTAAGCTCACTGCGTAAAAAGGCTGTCCAATAAGCACCATTAAAATTACAAGTGTTCCAATTACCAGTGTTGCTTTAAAAGCTAGCAATCTATTTGGATTGCTTAAAAAAGTGGTTCTAAATGAAGTATACCGGGGAATTTGTTTTAAGTAAAAAGAGAGGTTCATCATTTTAATGCAAATGGTTAACGAATTATATATGATTGACAAAACTAAACAATAGTGCTCTATAAGAGGACCAAAGTCTGGACTTCATTTTATGAAAATAGTATACTAAATCGTTGTTCTAGAATGTTGTGGTAGGCTCTTTTTGGGGTAGGAAGATAGGAGGAAAGCGAAATGAAAATAAATAATTTCTATTCAATTAAATTAGTTATCTTTAAAACACCTCACAAAAATTAATTACTAATTTTTATTTATTCCACTAAGGAATTACTCCTCAAAGCTCCTGTAGAATAAGGCATTCTTTTAAAAACCTTAATTATCATGAAGTCTTTAACCAACCAAAATTTTTTTCCCTTATTATTTTTCACCAAGAACAAAAAGCTTAGATCTTTTTTATCGATATTTTTAAGTGTTTCATTTTTAAACCTTATTTTAAGTTGTACTTATTATAATGTTAAAGATGTAACTACCAGTCCTGAAAAAATGTCCGGTCAAATAGCTGATTTCAATAAGGCTCAAAAATACGCTGTCATACATTCTGGCAAGAAAACATGGCACTTAAATAATCTGGTTCTAAATGAGGATAACAAGACAATATCCGGCACTGCTATAAGTGTTGATGTAAATCACGTTCCTCTTAAACCTCGTGATTCAAAAAGAGTTCATAGGTACAATAAGAATGAAATGCAGCCACTAAATGAAGTTCATTTTTATATAAACTCAAATGATATTCCCGATTTTGGATCGCAAATAACTATCCCATTCTCTGACATAGTTTCAATTTCCGTAAATGATAAAAACACTGGTCGCTCCATATCCAATGTGTTTGTAGGTACTATTGGAGTAATAGCCGTAATCTTGATCATTGTTGCTGTTACAAAAAGCTCTTGCCCGTTTATATATGTGAAAGATGGAGAAGAATTTGTTTTTACGGGCGAGCTTTATCCGGGAATTTTAACTGCAAATCTACAACGGGATGATTATTTGTTACTACCCGATTTAAATGAAGTCAATAATGAAGCTGCTATTAAGATAACCAATGAATTAAAAGAGATTCAATATACAGATTTGGTACAACTTTTAGTGATAGATCATCCTTACAATGTTAAGGTACTATTGGATAAAGATGGAAATCCACAAACATTCTCAAATATTATTTCTCCAAATACTGTCCTGGTAGATGATTTCAATATTGACAATAGTCCGGCATTAATTAAAGACAATAATTCCTATTTATTTAATTCAGAAATTAATAATTCAAGTAGTCTGAGAAATATCGAAATGCAATTTAATAAACCACAAAACACAGAAAACGCAAAATTATTTTTAACCGTTAAAAATTCAATGTGGCTGGATTATGTTTTTGGAAAGTTCAATGAACAATTTGGTACATATTACCCACAATTTCAGAAAGACCAACAAGCAGTTTCTTTAGAAAAAAGTACGAAATGGGTTCAAGAACAGAACATTCCATTATCGGTATATCTAAAAACTACAACCGGTTGGGAATTAGTTGATAGAATAAATACCGTTGGACCAATGTCATCAAGAGATATAGCTGTCCCGATAGATTTGAGTAAGGTAGCCGGAAATGAAGTTACAATAAAACTTGAATCAGGTTTCATGTTCTGGGAAGTAGATTATGCAGGTATTGATTACACTAAAAATAAAGCGCTGGATATTAAATATATAAATCCTTATGAAGCTTTAGGCGGAAATGGTGAAAATGTGACTAAACTACTGTCAGCAACAGATCAAAATTACTTTGTTCAACCAAATATAGGTGATGAAGTCCTGGTAACTTTTAAAATGAGCGAACCGGATCAGGATTTAAAAAGAACCTGCTTTTTAAAAAACAGGGGATATTATAATTACATAAGAAACTATGAGGGCAAACCTGATTTTCAAAAACTAAAACTATTTAGAGAAGCCGGGGCATTTACAGATTTTTCAAAGTATGAATATGAAGTCTTAATGGATTATGAAAGTCAATTTGATTTAGTATCTGTAATTAAAGATTAGCAGAAACCATGATAGTTAAAATTCAAGAAAACGCAATCCAACAAGTAGAATTAGTCGCTAGTTCTTCAGCGACGGCATATAAGCATAAAATTATCTCAGGCTTATACATGAGATCTATTCATATTGGGCTAAAATTAAGTCTTATAGGAATAGCCATGACATGCTATCGCAATCCTTTGGATTGGATAAGATCTCTTCAGTATTTGGTGAGATTAAGAAGACGTTTTTTAGGAAATCATAAACTCCAAAAATTGGTATATGTAGATGGGAAATATTACATGGATTTGTTTACGCCCGGTTGGAACTCTAGTGTGTATAAACAGTTTATCGCATCTCAACTTAATGCTTTTAAGCCTGTGAACAGAGATTTGGTAACCAGGTTTAATACAGTCTTTTTGGCCATTACTAAAAAATGCGCTTTACAATGTGAACATTGTTTTGAATGGGATAATTTAAACAAGAAGGAGGTTTTGTCCGACTCAGAACTTCACGAAATTGTTCAAAAGATACAAAGCAGGGGTGTTAACCAAATTCTTTTATCTGGTGGCGAACCATTACTGAAAATGGATACATTGGTCAACATCCTGAAAAAGGCAGATAAATCTACCGATTTTTGGATATTGACATCAGGTTTTAAATTGAATGATACGAATGCCAAACGATTAAAAGAGGCTGGTTTAACTGGAGTTATGGTAAGTTTAGATCATTTTATTCCTGAAAAACACAATGCGTTCAGACATTTTAAAGATGCTTATTACTGGGTAGAAGAAGCCGTGAAAAATGCAAATAATAATGGGTTGGTTACGGTGCTGTCACTTTGCGCTACAAGAGAGTTTATTTCCGAAGAAAATTTAATGTCCTATATGGAATTGGCAAAAAAGCTTAAGGTTTCATTTGTGCAAATATTAGAACCTAAAGCTGTCGGACATTATGCAAATAAAGATATTTTTCTAAATCAGGAGCAGCTGGAAATATTGGAAAATTTCTTTTTAAAAATGAACTTTAATGCAAATTACAGCACATTTCCCTTAATAACCTATCACGGTTATTATCTACGCAGACAAGGTTGTTTTAGTGCAGGAAAAAAAAGTATGTATATTGATACTGATGGCGATATGAATGCCTGTACTTTTTGTCATAAAAAAACAGGAAATGTATTAGATTCCAATTTTGACAAAAACCTGGAAATTCTGAAATCTGAAGGTTGCAGTAGTTATAATAATTAAAAATGTTTCTGTTTTAGAAAATTGTAGACATATTCATTTTGTTTAACAGTTAATACCACTATGCTTTTCAAAAAGATCTACCTAAAAATTTGTATAAAAAATCTTTGTGACCCTTTGTGCTTTTAGTGTCTTTGTGGCAATAGTAGCAATGAATAGAGATTGCCACTAAGGCTCTAAGTCTCAAAGTTGCACTAAAAAAACATTCTCACTTTCCACATTTTCATCAAACAGAACCTTAAAAATCAACTATGCCTTTTAAAGATTTATCTCATACTGAAATCTGGATTATAGGCACGACAATGTTTATTCTACGTTATATATTAATTGCCGGCTTATTTTTTTATATCCTGTATGTCTGGAAAAAGACAAAATTTTCCAAATTAAAGCTTCAAAAAGAATATCCCAGGTCTTCTCAAATTAGGAGAGAAGTACTTTATTCCCTGCTGACATTTGTAATATATGGAAGTGGTATTTGGTTGGTTTTATTCTGGATTGAAGATGGTCAAACAAAATTATATACTGAAATCGATGAATATGGAATAATTTACTTTTTTGCCAGTATTATTTTTATGCTGTTAATACATGATACCTATTTTTACTGGACACACAGATTGATCCATCATTCAAAATTATTTAAATATGTACACAAAGTGCACCATAGTTTTAAAAGTCCTACGCCCTGGGCTTCGTTTGCATTTCATCCATTAGAAGCTATCATTTCGCTTGGAATTATACCCATCATAATTTTTCTGATACCAGTTCATATTTTGGCATTATTCCTATTTGTTACGTTTCTAACTCTTTACAACGTTATTATTCATTTAGGATTTTCTATTCCTGGATTAAATCAATTAAAATATTCAAATACACCTGATGCTCATGATTATCATCATCTTAACTCTAAAAGCAATTATGGCTTGTATTTTACATTCTGGGATAAGATAATGGGGACTCATCATATTGAGTAACATTTAAAGACCTGAGCTCATAAATTTTTGCTCAACCAATAGGGGAGTGGAGCCTCATAATTTAGGGTTTTAGTATGGAAGTGTTTTTGTGCGCTAATTAATAATTCTGTTCATTCCACAGGTATTCAGAAGTTTAGAAAAAATCTGAATTTCCTTTGTTAGCTACTCTTTTGATTTATTTATTTTTTCTTACTTTTTATCATCCAGATTCGAAGCATCCTCTTCACTTTCTTCAGAATAGGGATCAATAGCTTGTTCAACAGAATGCGTTTTGGTCAATGAATTTTCCTCAATTGCTTTTTTCTTAAGCGCTATGTAATAATTCTGTATGAGTTTAAGTTCCTCTTCCGACAGATCTTCGGCGTCGATAAGGCGATTGCTCGCCGCTTCTGTGGATGCTAGGATCTCATTCAGTTTCATCTGAACAGCGACCGAATCCCTGTTTTGTGATTTTTGAATCAGAAAAACCATCAGGAAAGTAACGATAGTGGTGCCGGTGTTGATTACCAGTTGCCAGGTTTCCGAAAAATCGAAAATTGGACCTGTGACAGCCCAGATAATAACGACTCCAAAAGCGATCAATATGGCAGGTGTGCTTCCTGTGGCAAGGGTTACTTTGTGCGCAAAGCGATCAAAAAAACCTTTATTATTTTTCCGGGTTTTCATAGAATTAGGTATTTGAATCTTGCCAGCAGGGCAAACACTTCATAAAGATATGCTATAAAAAGATTCAAATATGAAGAGGAAAGAATAATTAAGGACTTTCCAAAATAAAATTAGGGAGTTCTCAGCATTTTTATTTTTTATACTTCGGAAGAAGTATATTTCTTCTTGATAAAATCCAAATCGAGGACATTAAAATTATTTGCAGCTTTCACCAGTAGGGTAGAGCCAATCTCTTCAAACAGATCATTGGTTTTAAGGATAAATTCGGTTTGTTTTTCAATTTTGTAATTGGGAATTCCAATTAAAGTTAGATCTGTCGTTCCGGATTGCTGTTTAATCAGATTATAAAATGGCTCTTGTTCCACGGCATTGTCGATAATTTTTATGTCGATAACCACCCTTAAGTTATCTACCATTTCAGAAATTTTAGCATAGATAATATCGTTATCGGCATTGTTTTCGTTCACGAACAAAACCCTGATCTTTGTGTTTTGCCACTTGGGAGATGCAATGATAAACCTGGCTATATTGAGCATCATCTCTGCATTCTTGGAATCGGTTTCTCTCCACCATAGATCGACGGTTTTATAGTTTCCGAATTTCGTTTTATTGTCAAAATCCAGGTAGAGTAAATTGTAATCCAGATGCAACAAAGTTTGTGTCATTTTAGAATATTCCTCCGAATTTTCCAATCCTTTGGGCCAACCCATCATAATTGTATTGGGTTCAACGCCCGAAAATCCAAAGGTGGTGGCGATATTGGTGATGCCTGTATAAATATTATCGACTTTTACCTGTCTCGCAAAAATACCGAGTTCACTAAAGGTTTCATCCCTCACAATTTGTTCGGTTTTTTTGAAGGGTTTGTAATTTTCTTTGCCCAACACCAATTTGAAATTTGTGACGATTCCTGTTCGGCCGGAAATGGTTTTACACAGCTCCAACAAATAAGCCTGATGCTTGCTTTGACCACTGAACAAAATAATATTTGGGTTCCAATTGGAATTTTTATTCTCCTTGGCGTCAATTCTTTTTAAACCTTTGTTCACCACATTTTCCCAAACTGATCGCCACACATCATTAGATTGCAACCTCACTTCTTTGCGTTCCAGCCAAAAATATAGCATTGCCACAATAGCGAAGGCGCCTATCATCGCCAGCATATCCAGTTTGAACATGACCGCAAAACAGGCGATAAAACCAAGCAGACCAACCCAGCGTTTAATTTTGAAGGTGGGTTGAAAATCGGGATTTGCCCAGCTTTCCAGGAAATAAGAAATATTGATAAAACCGTAGGCAGTGAGATAAAACATGGAGACCACACGTGCGATCACATCCAATTCCCCTATTAAAATACCGGCTTCGGCAATAAAAAACGCCATAAACAAGGCATTTACAGGTTCGTTATTTTCGCCTCTTCCTTTGCCAAATAATTTTGGCGTTACCTTATCTATAGACATGGCCTGCAAAATCCTGGGACCTCCCAAAATTCCTCCCAAAGCTGAAGACAAGGTTGCTCCCCAAATTCCAGCGACCACTGCGGGAGCAAAAAGGGCTATTTTCATTAGGAAATTGTAATCTGTTTTTAGGATTTCAGATTCCACGTTAAAAGATATAAAAACAGCAAGTCCCAGATAAATCACCAGGCCGACACCAATAGCCGATAAGGTGCCTAATGGAATGGATTTTTTTGGGTTATTTAAATCCCCGCTCAAGGCAATTCCGGCAGTAAAACCGGTAACCGCGGGAAAAAATACCGCAAATACAAGTTCTAATGGAACTGAACCTTCGGTAGAAAACATACTTACCGCTGCCGGCGCATATTCATTGGTTCCCAAAAAGATAGAAATTAAGGAAACGGCAATGGCTGCGAGAATCACGAATTGGGCTTTGAGGGCAACCGAGGTACTTATTAGAGCCAAAACCGTTAGGGAAACTAATGCCAGGGTTCCGGTGATCCTGATATCATTAATTGTCATCCCAAAGCCAAAATACCCATTCAGGCTTTCGGCAAACCCGACCAAATATAAGGCGATGGAAAAAGCGGTGCCCACGTATAATGCGATGCCAATGGAACCTCCAATGGGGACTCCCATGGATCTTGACAACACATAATAAATCCCGCCGGCGCCAATTTTTTTATCTGTGGCTACCGAAGAGACACTTAAACCTGTGGTAATCGCTATAACATGTGCGATAATAATGATGATGATGGCACCAACCAGGCCGGCATTACCAACCACCCAACCCAAACGCATGTACATGATGACCCCCAAAATGGTCAATAACGAGGGAGTAAACACGCCCTCAAATGTTCCGTATTTCTTTTTTTCTGCCATAAGTCTGGTCTTTAGTGAAGGCATATTGAAGACATAACGAATATAGGAAATCTTTGGATTGGTTTTATTTGGAGGGGAAAGTTAATTTGGGAATATGTATAAAAATGAAAAAATTTTAATTTGCTATAGGAGGGAAGCACAATGAATGTAAAATGGATTATAATTGCATTACTTTCTTTATGGTTTTGTTAACGTTTACTTGTTAAAAATTAGTACATTTAAAATCTTCCTTAGAGTTATAATTATTTAAAATATTAAATTTAACCATACTGACATCCCACCGTTGTGATTATTTAAAATGACTATAATTTTATTAAAAAATAAATTTAAAAAACTAAAATAAATGGAAAACACATTCTTTCAAAAATTTCTTGAAACTGGTTTATTTGATATTGGAGATCAGGACGAAAGACTTGAACATTTAGAAAAATCTATTTCTGATTTACAAAAGATTTTAGAAAAAAATCTTTTAAAACTTCCAAAATATACACTTGTAGCATTAGATTCAGATATATCAGATAAAGAGCCAGTTTTAAAGGAGGTAGAAGACGTTGTTACAGAATATTGGAAGACTCTAAGAATCAAGCATAAGGAAATGCCTCGTCAAATATTGCGAGGAGTAATTTTAAATGCACTTCACGAATTAGGGAAAAGAGATGCCAAGATCGCGAGAATAATTTATTTAACGGGAAGTAATTATTTTCCATATGCTAAATTAGGTAAGGAAAAAGAAATTGTTGAAAGCCTTTTAAGCGAACTTGCAGAGCTAGCTGAGGAAAATGCTGTTAAAGAATGGTCTTTTATTGAGGAAGAACCATCTCTAAAGTTGAGCGCATTGAAGTTAAAAGAATTTAAATTTGCTAGTGTTAATCTTAATGAAACAAAATTAAAGGCTGCAATGTTAAAGTCTGTCCAAAATTCTCCTTCAAATCATGGACCACAGCACGGTGGGGCTTCAACTTGGGGAGAGCATTTTGCTACAACTTCGACTACAGGAATTTCAACTGCATTTCAAACTGCGATGGAACTATTTAATGAATCACTTTCACCTGATTCAATTGAAAACCCTATCAATAAATTTTTTGCTGTTTTTAAAAAATCATTAGATGAAAATCTTAAAGCTTCATTTTCGTCAATGGTTGCTGTTGAGAGAAGGAGTAAATTATTGTGGTGGAAAGAAACTCTTTATTCTCAGTCTCAAAAAAAATCATATCGAGAACTGGATAAAAAACTACTTCCTGTGATTATGAGTACTGACCTTTATAATCAATTACCCGAAATAACACCTGTTAGCGTTGATTTTCTGTTAAAAGACACATTTTATCTTTTACTTGAAAAAGAAGGAGAAGAATACATTAATTTTGAAAATTATCTAAAATCCATTAAAGATGATAAACCCTCTCTTTTGGCATATTTAGATAATATTAAGGAGTCCGAAGGTAGAATTTCATTGACCGACTTTATTGGATTATTTATAAATGATAAAGTAACAATTAAGGATTTTCAAAACAAAACAGGTTTAGATTTGAAAGGAAAAATAACATTTAGTGCTTTAGCTGTATCAATTCTTCATGATTTAATGGCTCAATATTTAATCTCTAAATAAAATGGCAGGAAAATGTTCACAAGAAACTTGTTTTCCTAATGAAACAGGATGTAACGTCGAAGGGCATGAATATGTAAGTGATTGTAAATTCTATAATTCAAAAGAAAACAAAGAAAACAAAGAATCTCAAGAAGAAGAGCAGGATATATTAAGCTTACCTTGGACTGGAAATACTTTTGGTTTATCAGATCTTAATTTTCTAACTGCAGGTTCAAATCCTATAATTATTGGTGTTACTGGTGTTGCAAGCGCTGGCAAAACAACATTTTTATCTACATTATACTGTTTGCTTAGAAATGGTAAAAATATTGGAGAATATAAATTTGCGGGTTCTTTAACTTTAATTGGTTGGGAGAATTTAGCTTGGTATTTAAGTTGGAAAGATGATAATGCAATTCAATATCCACCACATACTAGTAGAAATGCAGGAAGAGTTCCCGGATTACTTCATTTGTCATTAAGAAATCGAGATGGTATTAGGAAACATTTAATATTTACTGATGCACCTGGGGAATGGTTTGATAGCTGGATATATAATAAAAATGATATAAATGCAAAAGGAGCAAGGTGGATTCATCAAAACTCTGATGCATTCTTTTTATTTGCTGATTCAGAAATGCTTTCTGGAAGTAAAAGAGGTATTGCAAGAAATCAAATAAAACTAGTAGGAGATAGACTTAAAGAGAATTTAAAAGACAAACCTTTTGGGTTAATCTGGTCTAAATCTGACGAAACAATTTCTGCAGATATAAAAAATCAAATATTAACCTATATTCAAAATTCACCTATAGAAAATTACAAAGAATTTGAAACTAGTGTAAGAGAAGGGGAAAAAGGAATATTTCATCAAAACATTCTTAATAGTATTGAATGGATTTTAGATACTATCCAAAATCAAAAAAATGCTGGATTAAAAGTGGGTATCCAAAAAGAAGATGATTTATTTCTTTCAAAACGGTAAATAAATATGAAAGATCAAAATAATATTTTAGTAATTGGAGGTCCAAATGTTGGCAAAACTCATTATGGAGGTCAGTTATATGGTAGATTAGTTAACAAACAAGGTTTATATAAAATAACATCACCTCCTGAAAATCTTATTGTTTTTAGAGAGGTTTTGGATAGTTTATCAGAAGGTAAATCTGCAGGAAGAACTCATGTTTCGTCAAATGAACAGTTAAAGCTCGAAATTGAAGATTCTAAGAATAATAAGGTTTTATTTAGTTTTCCTGATTATGGAGGGGAGCAAATTGATAAAATTGTAAATGAACGGAAAGTAAATTCTATATGGAAGGAAAATATTGATAATAGCACAGGATGGATGTTATTTATTCGACTCGATGAATTGAAACCCATTGAAGATATTATTAATAGAGGAATTCCAGAGCAGAGTGTTTTAGAATCTAGAAATAAAAATGAAATAGATTTAACGATATCTCCAACAGCTTTTTATATCGAATTACTACAAATGTTATTATATGTAAAAGGAGTTAGTTCTTATAAAAATGATTGTGAGGTTAAACTAACTGTTGTTCTCTCATGTTGGGACAATATAGACGGAATATCTAAAGAAAGTAAGCCTTCTGAAGTATTAGAAGATAGACTGCCTATGGTGAAGCAATTTATTGATTCAATTTGGGCACAAGATAAAGTAACTTTTATTGGACTTTCTTCTACAGGAAAAACTTTATCAAATGATAATGTTGATGAAGAATATATCAATAAAGGACCAGAAAATTTTGGATATATCGTCAATCCAAATGGAATAATAGAACCAGATTTAACATTATCAATATCAGGAATAATTGGATAATTTTAATAGTATAAAAATACATCAAGCATATTTTGGTGAAGTTAATCGATCTCATTCTTGTATTGATATAGAATTGGATGATACAGATTTAAAATCTTTTTTAACAAGTTTTACCGATAGACCAGGTGCAATACCTTTAGGTATTAGTCTAAAACCATATATTTCTGGAACATCATTTTCAAATTACTATATCTTAACTAAGACATTTTCGGATGAATGTTCATCAAGGTCTGGGATGGTTTTTACACACGTTTTGATAATTGATTTGAATGAGTTTCTTATTATCAAAAATTTAAACGAGGTATTTAAATTATTTGTTGACGGAATTCCATCTGAAAAAACTATAGAAAAAATTAGTCTTTTAAAGGAATCATTTTCAGTAAAAGAAAATATCTCAGATTTATTACCAACTTATATACAAGAAACTGCTTCTGCATTATTAGGAAATAAAACTCCTGTTATATTTTGCGGTGAATTACCTGCCTTTGAGGAGACGCTCGCAAAGATATGGTTAGGGCTACCAGAAGGATTAAGAAATAAATTAAAATTCAGGGTTAGTTTTACGCAAAATGATATTGAAAATCGCGATGATTTACTTTTAGTTTATGTGCAAAATAATCTTATTTCTAAATGGAATGGAATTGAAATTGTTAACTCTGAAAATAGTGAACTCATCAAAATTATATCTCCTTCGATAAAACTATTAGTTGGACAAATTGCAAACAATCCTATTTTAGATTTTATTGAAAAGTTAAATATAAATTTAATAGAATTTGATTTAATTGGAATGTGTGATAGAGCTTATACTATCTATTCAAAAATTGAAGAATCCAACTCGGATTCTATAATTCAGTTAATCAGATTATTATCCAAATTATCTCCAGACCAAAATGATGGAAAGCAAATAAAGGTAAAGGTTTTAAACAAGCTAAAAGATTTATTAATTAATGGAAAACATTGGAATCTTAAGTCATTCCGAAATATATCCTTTAATGCCTTTGAAAATGGAGAATTAATAATTAGTCAGGCAATGACTAGTTTTATTGTTGAAGTTTTTAAAAATTCGACAGAAATTAATCTTGCAATTGTTTCTGAATGGATCAATATAGCAGCTTCAAATGAAAAGAGAACTGACTATTGGCATAAAACTGTTAATAAGTCTTTGGTTTCCATTATGAACTCAGAAGATGAGAATACCATCAAAAACATATGGAAATTAGTAAATAATTCAGACCTTATTGTTAGTATTGTTTTCAACTTTGTATCAAAACAAAAGAAACAAGAAATAATCCTTCGAAAATATTTTCCAACAAATTTAAAAGTAGAATCTGCAAAAGCTATAGAAGTTATTGCAAAAAAAAGAAATTGGTTTTTATTACATGCTGATTGTCTTTTAACTCATTTAAAAACAAATGAAACTGTTAAAGAGCAATTGAAAATTGAGTCCAAGTTGGATTTTGATGAATCAATTGGCTTCATTTATTTATGTAAAAAGCTATCAAACCCTGATATAATAAAACTAACTTTAGAACATAAAGACCGTAAATTAATCAAAATTATTGGTGATTTATCTCTTTCTGATAAATCCTTATTTACTAACATTGATTTATCTAAAACTGTTTGGTTAGAAATTTTATCTGAATCCTTAAAAAAGACCAAAGATTTAAATTATGGCTCAGCAATTGATTCAGCTAAAAAAGCAAAATTAATTTATACAAAAATTATTGATGGAGATGTTATCCCAGAAATTATACTAGAATTATTAAGTAAGTCAGTATATGCTGATTTAAAACACATTAATGATAGAACTTCTTTTTGGAAAAAAATTCCTTTACAGTTTAAAGAAGCTTTTCTTATTTCAACAGCTAGAGGTGTTATTGAAAAATTAATTAATAATAAACTTGTAGGAATAGAAATTGAGTCAGAGTTAAAAGGTATAATCATATCAGATAATTTTATGAGTATGATTCTTAATATGTATCATAACAAAATTGGTGATATTTTAATTATATATAGTCAATTTCCTGATTTGAAAGATAAATTTTTAGCAGATTATATTTGGAATTATAAATCTACAATCACATCTATACAGTCAGAACAACTTGGAAACTTTGTTTTATCAAGGAATTATTATTTATCCAGTTCAATGATTTTTGAAAAAGCGAAATACAATGAATCTTTTAGGATTGCTTTGAATAAATGTAAAAATTTACTCTCTTTAGGATTTTGGGACAGTTTTAAATGGAGTTATTTATTTGGGTCCGAAATTGATGAAAATATTGCTTTTTCTGCATTAACAGAACTTGTACTTAAATTATATCCTAAAGGACCAGAAGAAAATGATATTTGGAAAAGATCAGAAGGCAATATATCCAAATTGACTAGTCAAAAAACCAGAGAAGAAAATTGGAGAAGTGCTATAAATGGATTAAAAAATGGTCAAGGAAGTGAAATCACTGTAAAAACGTTATTTAAAGAAATGGAAAAGGACTTTCCTCAGAATAGTGAAATAAATTCTTTAATGAAATATTTTAGAAAATAATATGAAAAATAATAAGATATTAATAATTACTGCTTTAAGTTTAGAGTTTAATGAAGTAAAACAATTTTTAAAAAACAATAAAAAAGAAATACATCCAACAGGTATTATATATAATAGTGGAACATATGAATCTAACAATAATATTTTTGAAGTTCTCTTAGTTGAAGCTGGACCAGGAAATATACGTGCTGCAGATGAGACGTCTAGATCTATTGAATTTTTTAAACCTAATTATGTTTTTTTTGTTGGTATTGCAGGTGGTATTAAAGATGTTTCGATAGGAGATGTTGTAGCTTCAACTAAAGTAATAGGCTTTGAAACTGGTAAGGCTGATACAGAATTTAAACCTCGTTTTGACTCAATTCCTGCGTCATATATTTTAGAACAGATCGCTCTTCATGTACACAGAGAAAATACTTGGGTAAAAAAAATCGATAGTGATTTAAGTGTTACTCCTCTTTCTTTTGTGCAGCCAATTGCAGCTGGAGAAAAAGTAGTATCGTCAAATAAATCAGAAGTTTTTGGTTATTTAAAAAATTATTGCAGTGATGCAGTAGCTATAGATATGGAAGGAATTGGTTTTCTAATTGCATCTAGACCACATAATGTACATTCAATAGAGGTAAGAGGTATTTCTGATTTAATTGAAAATAAAGCAAAGGCCGATGCAAGTGGTTCTCAGCCGAAAGCGGCAAGAAATGCAGCTGCATTTACTTTTGCAATGATTGATCAACTTTATGAAAGCACAAGCTTAACTAAAGATATAAATACAATTCAATTTCAAAATAATTTGGTAAATATTTTAGGAAAATTATATGGTCAAGGACCTGAACAAGACAATATTTGGAAAAGGGCAGGAGGTGACATTTCTATTTTATCAAATAGTAGTTCAAGAAAATCTCAATGGTACGATGCGATTGATAAATTAGTTAAAGGTGGTGGCGGAGAATACATTACTATGGAATCATTGATAAATCAGGTAAATGAAGATTATCCAAATTCTGATTTTATAAATAACCTTTTCAATTAAATTTTGTAGATTATTTCAAAAAAATTTGCCTCAGAAAATTTTGGATAAAACAATAGGTGAATGAGCGAACATATTATAAATAGTTTTTCAGTGTTTAAAAATAGTTCAAAGCAATCTTAACCAGTTACAATGTTTTCTAAAATATAGCTTTTGAGCCGAAGCTGATAATTGTTTCGAAAATTTAATGCAGCCTTATTTTTTTGTTTAATCGCGCTCGTTCTAATTAAATAATTAAGTGCTCATTAATCTCCTTCGTCGAATTCTTTTGCTGTCAGTGCGAGCGCAGTCGAGAACAGGGCAAAAGATAATGCAGTCACGAAAAGCAAGTTTAATTGAAGTTATACATTGCTCAAGTGCATAGAATTTAACTCACAGAGTAATTTTATACACTTATGACAATCCAGGAGAATCGTCTAAAACCCTGTTTAACATAAATTTTATCAAAACAACTATTTGTTCTATAATTTATATTATGTAAAATAGGATATTTAGAAACCTCATTTCCCCATTTTTAGCGCTGGTTTTAAGAAAATGAATAAAAAGTGATTTTGCGAAATTCTTCCACTTCGTCAGTAGCTTAAAAAGAAAGCAAGCTTAAGCCAATTCATAAAGTTCGGAAACCTCAAAATCCCTCAAATAAATCAGCTCTTAATATTCTTGTTGCCGCAAGACCCTTAGTTTTTCAACTTTATAGTTCTAACAAACCCCGGTTTTTTTGATTCCCCTTAAAATACTTCAGATTTTAGGCGCTTTAAGTTCCGGCTTTTTAAAATCAATAAGTTATTTTTGCCCGATGCAAAAAAATATCCGGACTTCGCAATTTGAATTTGTGGCGCTTATGGCGTCCTTGATGTCTGTAGTGGCATTGGCGATCGATGCCTTGTTGCCGGCATTGGATATTATAGGGATCACCATTGGGACCACCAAAATCGTGGATAACCAATTGCTCATCACGATGATCTTCCTTGGTCTTGGATTTGGCCCTTTGGTTTTTGGTCCTCTTTCAGATAATATAGGGAGAAAACCGGTTGTGTACATGGGTTTTGCCCTGTTTATCCTCGCCAGTTTTATCTGTGTGAATTCCACAAGTTTGGAAATGATGGTTGTGGGAAGGATCTTGCAGGGAATTGGCCTTTCGGCTCCCAGGACCATGAGTATTGCCATTATCCGCGATATGTACAGTGGGGATTATATGGCGCGTATCATGTCTTTTGTGACCGTTGTTTTTATATTGGT
>Ga0307486_1000314_pt1 | contig 46709 bp, 43 predicted proteins | sample CBIW02metaG_FD_203663 | JGI IMG/M metagenome (GOLD analysis project Ga0307486, IMG submission 203663) | Sea-ice brine microbial communities from Beaufort Sea near Barrow, Alaska, United States - CBIW 0.2 | ecosystem: Environmental > Aquatic > Marine > Coastal | place: USA: Alaska | collected... | reverse complement strand
AAATGGGTTATCAATAATTCTGGTAATAAAATCTTGAGTAGGTCTATATATGGGTCCAATGCTTCCTGTTTAGAAAACAAAAATCAAAATAATATTTCAATTCACACACAACTTTTGAGAATGATCCGTTTAAAATTTAATCTGTGAAAGTTTTGCTAAAAGCAGCTTAAAATTGTGTATCGGTGAAATTATATGTATTATTTTGCCAAATAAAAATTTTTACTATGAGAAATTTACTTATAATTCCGATTATGTTAATATTTTCCTTTCAAGTAGAGGCACAGAACCAAACACAACCGGTAACGGTGGGAGATGTTTTAGTGATTAATCAAACTGAAAATCAGGATTTTAAATCTTTAGATTTACCAAGAGCTAATTTCATCATTAAAAAAGGTGGAATTGCAAATTATAAAAGCCTGATTGGAAATAGGGTAAAAGTAACTGCAGTTGAAACAAACGATGCTGGTGAAACTACCGTAATTTTAAAAAGGGAAGACGGGAGAAAATTTTTTAGAAGTCATCCTACGATTAGTGCTAATATAGACGAAGCTCTTAAAAATGGAGAGCTAACGCTTTAAATTTATTATTTTAAAAATCAAGAAAATTTCATTTTTGAGACTTAATTTTCACTTGATTTTATCAGCTCCATATTTTATAGCACCTCATTTTGTGAAATATTGAAAATCCTCGGCCAATAAGATTTATAGCACTTTATTTTACCGAAATAAGTTAATTAAGATTGCTAAAAATAGTAGTTTTAGGGCTCATTTTAGAGTACCATAACTATGAGTGAAAACAAGCACTTTGTAATTGATTTTGACAGCACGTTTACCCAGGTAGAAGCTCTGGATGTTTTGGGAGAAATCTCCCTGGCCAATGATCCAGATAGAAAAAAGAACCTTGATGAGGTTGAAGCTTTAACCGACAGGGGAATGAAAGGCGAAATGTCTTTTAGAGAATCCCTGGTAGAGCGGCTTAGGCTTTTAAAAGCGAATAAGGATGATTTACCCAAATTGGTAGAGAATTTAAGTGAAAAGGTATCTTCTTCCTTTGTTAGAAACCGGGAATTTTTCAACGATCATCACGAAAATATCTATATTGTTTCTAACGGTTTTAAGGAATTTATAATTCCAATTGTAGAACCTTACGGAGTAAAACCCGAGAATGTTTTTGCGAACACTTTTCAATTTGATGAAGATGGTAATATTGTTGGTTTTGATAAAGACAATGTGCTTTCTTCCAATAACGGAAAAGTAGAACAACTCAAAAGATTAAAATTAAAAGGCGATGTTTACGTCATTGGTGATGGTTACACCGATTATGAAATTAAAGCCGCCGGACTCGCCAATAAGTTTTATGCCTTTACCGAAAATGTGCAAAGGGCAAATATTCTTGAAAAGGCAGACCATATCACACCAAGTTTAGACGAATTTTTATTTGTACACAATATGAACAAAGCGATCTCTTATCCCAAAAACCGAATTAACGTGCTTCTTCTGGAAAATGTGCACCAGGATGCGGTTGACATTATGAAGAAAGAAGGTTATAATGTAACGATACATCCCGGCGCGATGGATGAGGATGAACTTTGTGAAAGGATTAAGGATGTTTCGGTAATCGGGATTCGGTCTAAAACACATTTAACCGAAAAAGTCCTGGAAAACGCCAACCGACTAATTGCAGTGGGTGCCTTTTGTATTGGAACCAACCAGATAGATCTCCAGGCTTGTTTAAAAAAAGGAGTTGCGGTTTTTAACGCGCCTTACAGCAACACAAGATCTGTAGTAGAACTGGCTATAGGTGAGATTATTTTGCTAATGCGTAACCTGCCCGACAAAATGCGCTTAATGCACGAAGGGAAATGGGAAAAATCTGCCACAAACAGTTTTGAAACCAGGGGTAAAAAACTGGGGATTATTGGCTACGGAAATATTGGCGCACAACTTTCTGTAATGGCAGAATCTGTTGGATTTGATGTTTATTATTATGATGTCCAGGAAAAATTACCAATGGGGAATGTTACCAAATGCAATTCTCTTAAGGAGCTTCTGGAAACAGTAGATATAGTTACCCTGCATGTAGACGGAAGAAAAGAAAATAAAGATATTATTGGTGAAAAGGAATTCGGTTATATGAAGGAGAACGTGATCTTCCTTAATTTAAGCAGGGGTCACGTGGTAGATATAAAAGCACTTAAAAAGAACATAGAATCTGGCAAAATAATGGGAGCGGGCATAGATGTTTACCCGCAGGAGCCTAAAACCAATAATGAAGAATTTGTTTCTGAATTAAGGAATTTACCCAATGTGATTTTAACTCCGCATATTGGCGGAAGTACCCTGGAAGCCCAGGAAAATATTGGGAATTTTGTTCCGGGAAAAATTATAGAATATATAAATACAGGAAGTACCACCAACTCGGTTAACTTCCCGAATTTGCAATTGCCGGTATTGCAAAATGCACACAGGCTTATTCATATTCACGAGAACAGGCCGGGAATTTTGGCAGAGATCAACAGGATTCTTGCCGGTCACGATATTAATATTGAAGGCCAGTATTTAAAAACCAACGAGACCATTGGTTATGTGATTACCGATATTGATAAGAAATACGATAAGAAGGTGATTAAAGATCTAAAAGGCTTAAAAGGAACGATACGTTTCAGGGTTTTGTATTAGAAGAATTTCTTTTGAAATTAAATCCCGGGAGTTATTTCTTAAAATAAAGGGAAATAAGTCTCGGGATTTTTTATTTCAAAATTTCTAAAACTTTCTGCCAATTATCGGCACGTTTGTGATTATTGAAATTCACGTTATGAAAAGCACTAAACATAATGGTTTCTCCTTTAAAATAATCCAGGTTTTTTAGATGGTCGTCTATCATAATATCGGTGCCTATAATGCTTTTATCTCCGCAGAAGACGATGTTTGCAAGGGGGTAGTCAGTAAAGTCGAAGTCTATTTTAAAGTAATTGAATGAAATTTTATTCCAAAACAATCTCCAGAGGTCCAGAAATATAATACACGTGGCAGCAATCTGCACCCACTTTATAGGTTTCTTCCACTATAAGCTCTTCATCCTGAAATCCGCGGAAGAGCAGGCTTAATTCTTTATTTTTATATTCAGATATAAAATTGTCATTAAAAATGGTGTAAAAGCCATCCTCAAAAACTTCTGAATTAAGATCAAGATGGCGATCGTTTGTAATATCGGTGATATTCGTGCTGTCTAATATCACGGGATTTCTTTGTGTATCAGTTATTTCAACTGTAATACTCCTAAATTCTTCGGTGCAAATTCCGCTGCATTCCCTGCTTTCCTCTTTTCCGCAGGAGAAAGTGAGAGAAATGATTCCAAAAAATAAAATAAATCTATGTAGCATGACTAATCTGTTTTCCTGTAAGATGCGGAAAACATCAAATGGTTGCGTTAAATAATGAAAGAATTTACTAATCTTTTAGAATAAATTCAGTTGCCATTTGTGCGTGTAATTTTGTGGTATCTAAAAGCGGAATTTCCGTATCATTCTGTTTAATAAGCATCGGAAGTTCTGTGCAGCCTAAAACAATAGCTTCAGCGCCACGCGCTTTCAGTAACTGCATTTGTTCTAAATAGAATTTTTTTGCTTTATCGGTAAATTTTCCTTGGGTAAGTTCTTTGGAAATAAACCTGTGGGTTTCATCGATATGTTCTTCAGCAGGAATTAAAGTTTCAATTTGGTGGTTTTCCTTCAGTCTTCTCTGGAGAAAATCTCCCATCATCGTTGGTTTGGTTCCTAAAAGCCCCAGTTTTTTAAAACCTTTCTGTTTTGCTTCTTTTGCAATTGCATCAGCGATATGAAGTATTGGAATATCGATTTTTGGTTGCACAAAATCGTAAACCAGATGTGGCGTATTGGCGCAAATTATTATAGCCTTAGCACCGGCATTTTCCAGTTTCTGCGCAATTTCTAAGTATGAATTTTTAATTTTTTCGGGATCGTTTTTACGCATCAACTTTACATTGAGACTATACAAAAGCAGGGGCGGATTTTGCTGCCTCCCAATTTTATCGCCTACAAGCTCATTTAAAAGTCGGTAATATTCTATAGTAGAATGCCAAGAGGTACCACCAATCATTCCCAGTAAATTCATAACTTTTAGTTTTTACCGAAATTATGCAATTTTAAGCTTTTGTGTAAATTCTTCTTCCTTTTCCAGTTTACGAAATGTGCTTAGAACTCCCACAGCTTCTAAAGCCGCACCTTCTGAATCATAAGTAAAGGTGATTTTAGACTCTTTTGAATCGGGTGAAATATCGTGTATATCTTCAATCTTGGAAAGTTCTTTGGTAACGTATGCAATGCAATTCCCGCAATTGAGTTCTTCCAGTAAAATAGTAGCTTTCATAATTTCTAGTTTTTAATTTATACAAAATTAATCTTGAGACTTCGGAAATTTTATGAGGAAAATCAGTTTAAGCTATTTTACTTAAGAAAAACAGGGCTCGTTTCTTACTTTTGCAAATTACTTTTTTAAAGAACACTTAAAAATCGATGACTGAGTAAGGGAATAAGTTTTTTCCTACCAAGAGTAGCTTTTAAAAATTAAAGAAATTGCGAAAGAAGAGGCAGCCCATAAAATATACTGAAGGCAGGATTTTTAGTTCCCTGGCCAACCTGGCCTGGCCTATAATCCTGGCTAATATTTTACAAACAGCCTATCAGTTAATAGATACCTTCTGGCTGGGGAGACTGGGCGCCGATGCGGTAGCGGCGGTGAGTATTAGTTTTCCTATTCTTTTTCTTATTCTATCATTGGGCGCTGGCTTAACTCTCGCGGGAACTGTAATTGTTTCCCAATACAAAGGCGCTGAAAATCAGGATCAGGTTAATTACAGCTCTTCACAAACCGTTTTTGTGATATTTTTTATTTCGGTCTTACTGGCTGTTGTAGGTTATTTTTCAGCAGCTCCATTAATGAAACTCATAGGAGCAGGTCCGGAAATCCTTAGCGACTCGGTAAGCTATTTTAAAGTCTCTTCGTTTGGCTTTATTTTCCTGTTTATGTTCTACGTTTTCCAGTCGCTTATGCGAGGGATAGGGAATGTATTACTGCCAATGTATATTGTTTTGGCTACAGTTTTTCTAAATCTAATTTTAGACCCGCTTTTTATTTTCGGTTTTGGTCCTATTCCCGGTTTTGGAGTAGCGGGAGCAGCCGTAGCCAGTGTAATTACCCAGGGCTTGTCGGCTTTATTAGGATTACTCATTCTCTTCCGCGGAAATAAAGGCATTAAAATTAATTTAAGTAGAATGAAATTCGATTTTGCCTGGACGCGAAGTATGTTTAATATCGGAATTCCTTCCAGTATAGAAATGTCTACCCGCGCCGGTGGAATGACCGTTATGGTAATGCTGGTAACCAGCTTTGGAAGTGAAGTAGTAGCTGCCTACGGAATTGGAAGTAGGGTTTTGAGTCTTATTGTAGTACCCGCGCTTGGTTTTGCTATTGCTACCACTACTCTGGTAGGGCAGAATATTGGAGCCGGAAAAATAAAGCGAGCTGAAAAAATTGGAAATCTAAGTGCTAAAATTGCCTTTTTTGGGCTAACCGGCGTTGGCATGATCCTTTTCTTTTTGGCGGAACCAATAACCGCATTTTTTGTACCCAACGATCCCGGAGTGATTCGAGATGGTTCGTTATTCATAAAGATTATGGCGCCAAGTTTTGGAGTTTTGGGAGTTCAACAGGTTTTAAATGGGGTTTTTAACGGAGCAGGATTTACCAAGGCTTCGCTGTTAATTTCAGTTTTCGCGCTTTGGATTGTTAGATTCCCCACGGCATTTGTGTTATCTAATAATACTGATCTTTCTTTTGAAGGTATTTGGTGGGCTTTTCCTATTTCTAACCTTATCGCTGCGATCGTAGCTTTTACCTATTATAAAATGGGATATTGGAAATTAAGGACTATTCGTCACCGGCACCGCTAACTTTAGTTTCTGTAACAAAATTTTAATTCTCTAAATTATTTTTCTGCAGAAATAAATGCCAATTTTATCTTTTGAATGATTTGAATATGAAAACCGAAAACCAACAACGAATTGCACTTAGCACCTACTTTTTTCTCTCGGGCTTTTGTTTTTCCAGCTGGGCTTCGCGGATTCCTAATATCAAAATGGCTTTCGATTTAAACGAAGCAGAATTAGGAAACCTACTTATGGTGATGCCGGTGAGTTCCTTAATTGGACTTCCCGTTTCAGGATGGTTGGTTTCCCGTTTTGAAAGCAGGTATCCTTTAATCGTTTCTTTTGTTTTATTAGCCGCCTCCCTTAGCATAATCGGGATAGCCGATAGCCTATTTTTGCTTATTACCGGAATATTTTGCTTTGCGTTTTCTATGCGAATTTTTAATATCGCTATGAATACGCAATCCTTAACTCTACAGAAAAATTTTAAAAGAAAGATTATTGGTTCTTTTCACGGCCTTTGGAGCACCGGCGGACTTTTAGGAGTGGCTTTTTCAACACTTCTTATCAAATTTGATATTCCTATTTACCAGCATCTACCAGCGGTTTCAATCTTCACTCTGATTTTAGCCTTGATTGCTTTTAAATCTCTTCTGAAAAAGGACAGGTCTACCCAGGGAAATAAACTTCGCTTCGGAAAACCCGATAAACCAACGATGTATCTTGGTTTTATAGTTTTTCTTGCTGCAATTACCGAAGGCGGAATGTTCGATTGGAGTGGCGTGTATTTTAAAGAAGTGGTGAACGAAGATATTTTTACGCTGGGATACTTGATATTTATGGTTTTTATGGCACTTTCACGCTTCTTTTCAGATAGAATTGTAGAAAGGATAGGGATGGAAAAGAATTATATCATCAGTGCTTCGCTGGTATGTTTTGGGGTATTGCTTATGGTTATATTTCCATATTTTTGGCCGGCATTAATCGGGTTTTGTTTAGTAGGAATTGGTGTGGCTGCAGTAATCCCAATGACCTTTCTTCTTGCCGGTTCTTCGGAAAAATATTCCCCGGGAATGGCCATTTCCATAATTACAACCTACGCTATCGTGGGAATGCTCTTAGGCCCACCGCTAGTTGGCTATTTAGCGCATTTATTTAATCTGAAAGTATCCTTTATCCTTTTCTTTATTTCAGCCCTAATGCTTATTCCTATTTCACAACTTTTCTTTAAGAAGCAGAAAGAGAAAATTCAGGAATAAAAAAAGATCCTTTTTAAAGAATAAATGCTTTCAATTATTGATCCTTATCAGCCGGAGTAATCATAATATGTGCGCGGTGCGTTCCGGGATCCATTAGCCAGGGCATTCCGGGAACGTGAGGCTTATCGGGAAGCCCGGTTTCCTCGGTGGTCGCATAAGGCATATAAATTACATAACGTAATTTTGCATCTTTAAGCGCTCCGGTTTCACGGTTTAAGTTCGATTCTTTTCCTGAAAGGATATAGGTCATACTTGGTGCATCGGGCATTTTTAGCTTTCCGCTTTCAACTTCCTGTTGGCGTACCGCTCTGGTTTCCATCATATCCTTGCCTTCCGCTTTTAATTCCCTTCCACGGGACATAAAGTCGTCCAGCTTTTTATTGTAACAACTTACTGAAATCCCATTCATATTAGGATCATCGGCAATGCAAACCAGGTTGTTGGAGCCTTCCTTCAGAAGTACAACTTTACCTTCGCGATCATAACCATAAACGCTCACTGCGTCCCTGTCTTCTTCAGGTGCAGCCATACTTGCCATTTTTATCTGAATTTCTTCAGAAAGATATTCTTCCTGGGCTATTCCGTGAAAACCGAAAACCAGGATTATTAAAGAGGAAAGTAATTTTTTCATAATCGTCGATTTAAATTCAAAATCTATTTAGCTAAAGTTACTCAATAATTAAGAAATTTTAAGTCACTTCTTTCCTTAAAACTTCTAAAGGTGGTTTTCTTATTACACTTAAACTATTGCTCAATCCAATAACTAAAACAAGCAAGACGATTCCAGGGAATAATATTAAAAATGGAATTAGCGATGGTGTAAACGGGGATTCAAAAACCAACCAGGCCAATAACTGACTGCTTATTAAAGATAATAAAACACCTGATAAACCTCCAAGAACCCCTAAATAAATATATTCAAGGGCAGTAATATTTAGAATTTGCCTGCCCTTAGCTCCCAGGGTTCGCAGTAGTACGCTCTCCCGAATTCGCTGATATTTGCTGGTTCTAATCGCGCCTAAAAGGACAATGATTCCTGTGAGAATACTAAAGAATGCCATAAAATTAATGATCCAGGAAATTCTTCCTAAAAGCATTTCTATAACATTTAAAACCTGCCGGAGATCAATAATAGAAACATTAGGAAATTTTTTGACCAGTTCCTGCTGTAATTGAGCCGATTTTTCTTCCCCCGGAACTTTGGTGGTTAAAACGTGAAATTGTGGGGCTTCTTCCAAAACTCCTTTGGGAAATACCAGGGAGAAATTCAATTGCATCCTTGACCAGTCAACAGTTCTCACGCTCCCAACTACGGCATCGAGCAAAACCCCTTGAACGTTAAAAACCAGCTCATCTCCAACTTCTACTTTAGCATCTTCAGCAAAATTATCACTTATAGAAACCGGGACAGGGCTAAGTTCACCTCCTTCAGCAGTCCACGAACCACTTTTAAGATTTTCTGAAGCAATAAGGGAGTCACGATAAGTCACCCGGAATTCGTGATTTAAAACCCAACCATTAATTTGGGAAGTGGTATCATTTCTTATCTCGTTAACCGATTTTCCTGCTATGCTTTGTACCCTCATGGTAACAATAGGAATATCGCTTAAGACCGGTAAATCGTTCGTTTTAATAGTTTGAGCTACGGCCTCGCGTTGTTCACTTTGTACGTCTAAGAGAATCATATTTGGACTATCGCCTTGTGATTCTATAGAAGCCTGAGCAAGCAGTAAATCTTTACTGAAATAAAGCGTGCTGATTAAAAAAGTCCCAACGCCAATTGCGAGTACAAGCGTTAAGGTTTGGTTTTGAGGTCTGAATAGATTCAGTAAACTTTGCCTGGCCACAAATCCCCAGCTATGCGGGAAATATTTACGAATAGCCTGCATAAATAAGTAAGCTACTCCGGCAAGGATAGAAAAGGTAACTAAAATCCCACCTACAAAAGCGAGGGAATATTCCCAGTCTTCCAGCAGCCAGAGCGAAAACAAAAAGATGAATAAAAAGATCCCTATAGAAACCAGTATAATCGCCTTTCGGGATTTTTTGGATTCTTCTTTTACAACCCTTAATGCCTGTAGGGGAGAAATATATAGTGTACCGATTAAAGGATATAAAGCGAATAAAACCGACATTAAAATCCCTAATAAGATTCCCATTACAATCACCTGTAAAGAGAAAGTGATTTGCACATCTACCGGGAGCAGGCCTTCCAATAGCCATGGAAATAATTGCTGAAGTACCAATCCAACAGCGGTGCCGATAATGCCTCCAATTAGGCCCATAAAAGCCACCTGAATTAGATAAATTAAAAAAGTTTGCTTTTTGCTGGCGCCCAAACATTTTAAAACCGCTACAGCACGTAATTTTTCTTTGATATAAATATGGATTGCACTTGCAATTCCTACACAACCAAGTAAAAGCGCGATAAAGGCAACCAGGTTAAGGAATTTTCCGAAATTTTCATAACGCCTACCTAGTCGGTCGCTTGTAGAGGTGTGGGTGTCTATATCGGCATCTTCTGTATCAAGAATAGGGTCGAGAGCTTTATCCAGCTTTTCCATATCGGTTTTGGGATCGGCTGTAAAATAAAATTCATAGTCTATCCGGCTCCCGGTTTGCACGAGACCGGATTCTTCAATAAACTTATATGGAATAAGTACCGGTGGTGCTACAGAACTAAAAATAGCCGTACTACCGGGAACGCTGTTAAGTGCCCCGGCAATTGGCAGGGTCACTTTTCCTATTTTAACGCTGTCCCCGGGTTTTATTCCCAGCTGGAGCATCACGGTAGCATCAACCAGCGCCCCACCATCTTCCTGGTAAGTAGTTGCAGCATCAGCCGGCTGAGTTTCTAATTCGCCGTAAAACGGAAATCCGCCTTCAATTCCCCTAACCTGCATCAGTTTGGTGGCTTCGTTTTGCGGAAATGCTGCCATAGAGGCAAATTTAATTTCCTTAGCCTCAGCTCCGCCCAGCGAATCCATAATTTGCATTACACGCTCATTGGGAGCATCGTCACTGTCTATTTTAAAATCGGCGCCCATTAACGCTTTGGATTGTAAAGAAATATTGTCTTTTAGGTTCTCTCCAAAAGATTGTATAGAAACCACTGCGGCAATCCCCAGCACGATAGAAGCCATAAAAAGCGTTAACTTTTTACCGCTGGCTTTTCCGTCACGCCACGCCATTTTAAAAAGCCAGTTAAAGCCCGGTTTCGAGGTTTTATTGTTGCTCATTATACGTGCTTTTCCTGGTTTTCAACAATTCTTCCTCCTTTTAACCTAAGAATATGCTGGGTTTTTTCGGCTAATTCAATATCGTGGGTTACAATAATTAGAGTTGTGCCGGCCTCTTTATTAAGATCAAAAAGCAAGGCTTCTACTTTTTCCCCGGTTTCGGCATCCAGGTTTCCTGTGGGTTCATCGGCAAAGAGAATGGAAGGGCGGGTAGAAAAGGCACGGGCCAGAGCGACTCTTTGCTGTTCCCCACCGGAAAGTTGCGAAGGATAATGATGTATTCGGTCTCCCAAGCCTACTTTTCCCAGTAACTCCTTACTTATTTTAGAAGCATTTTTATTTCCCTGCAGTTCTAATGGAACGGCCACGTTTTCTAAAGCCGTAAGGGTTGGCAGCAACTGAAAATCCTGGAAAACGAAACCAATGTGCTGATTTCTAAGAAGCGCTCTTTCATCTTCGCCCAGCGTACTCAGTTCGCTTCCGCATAAATTTATAGAACCGGAATCTGGTCGGTCTAATCCAGCGCAAAGTCCTAGAAGGGTTGTCTTTCCACTTCCTGAGGGACCAACGATCGCAAAGCTTTTTCCTTCTTCAACATTAAAATTGATATCCTGTAATACTTTAAGTTTTTTGGATCCGCTGGAATAGCTTTTCTCCAGGTTGGTAACGTTTAATATCTTTGTCATCTTAGAACTTGATTATTGTCTTTTTTGAATCCCTCATTAAGGGTTTAATTTTCCGAGGCTTGCCTCGAAAATCAAAAAGGATATTCCGATTCATGCCTCGTGGGTTTACCCTGAGGTATTTGATTAAGGGCAAAATAAGGAAATGATTTGATTATAAACAGCCTTGCTATGAGAAACTTGATACGTTATTGCGCGATTCTTTCAATATTTTTGATGTTTTCCTGTGGAGAAAATGCTGAAAAAAAATCGGAGGAAACTCCCGCTGAAGAAACCGAAACTAAAACTGAAGCTGAGGTATCTGAAAAGAACGTGATCCTTTTCTTCGGAAACAGCCTAACGGCGGGAATGGGATTAGAGCCTTCTGAAGCTTTTCCGGCACTTATTCAAGATAGACTGGATTCGCTTGGGTATGAATACGAAGTGGTGAATGCAGGCTTAAGCGGTGAAACCACTGCCAGCGGAAAAAACAGGATCAACTGGGTTTTAAATCAGGATGTGGATGTTTTTGTTTTAGAGCTTGGAGCAAACGATGGTTTGCGCGGAATTCCAATTGAAGAAACCAAAAGGAACCTTCAGGATATTATAGACACAGTAAAAGAGGAAAATCCCGGTACTAAAATAGTTTTAGCCGGAATGCAGATTCCACCAAATATGGGAGAGGAATATACCACCGAATTCCGAAACATTTTCCCTGAACTTTCCGAAAAAAATGATGTGCCACTCATTCCTTTTCTTCTAGAAGGAGTTGCCGGAGACCCAGAGCTAAATCAGCAGGATGGTATTCACCCCACCGCCGATGGCTATAAAATTGTAACCGACAATGTTTGGAGTGTACTCGAGAAGGTAGTGGAGAAGGAGTAACAAAATTCTGTCTAATTTAATGTTTTTTTAGACTTCCGCCAGGGCAATTTCTTTCTGGAAACCACTGCCAAACTCAAAGAAACCAAAACAGAAATAGCTGCCGTAGTGCCTAAAGCTCCCCCGTAACCTTTAAAAAACGGACTTGCATTTAGGTAGATAATAGAAAAGATGAATCCCGAAAAACCTACCAATAAATAGCTGGGAAGTATTTTTGAAGAAACCATTCCTATAAAAGTGGCTCCAATAAAAACGATAGGGATGTTTTTGGTTAAATATGGAGTGAAAATATCAGGAAAGAAATAGAAAAATAAACCCACTAAAAGAGACAATCCTGCTGAAGCGCGAACTGCGCCCTGGCCATATTTGTTGTTCACCACGTAAGTGAGCAGGGCAGAGATAATACCGGTGATAAAAAGGATACTTAATTCCATTTAGGTCAGCGTATATAAAATTATGGAAGAAATCGCAATACTGCTAAAAGCAATGGTCCCGAGCTTACCACCAAATCCGTTAAAAATGTTTTTAGAGAGAATAAGAATGCTACCCGCGATAAAGCCGGCAAACAAAATAAACTTTAAATTGGGCGCTACGCTGGCAGAAGTCATTCCCACAAAAGCCCCACAATAAACAGCCGGGGGCACTTCTTTTAAAAGTTTTGATTTCTTATTTATTGAGGGTACAAAAGAAGCCAGAGTTCCTATAAATCCGGCGGCGATTACCGGGCCTAATTTAAGTTCAATATTTATAAAAAATGTACTTAGGGCGCCGGTTACCGCAAAAAGAATAAGGTAGAGATCTTTTATAAAATAGCTTTCTTCTTCCCGTGGCGCTTTAAAATAAGCCAGACTTATTAATACAGAAATTATCCCCAAAAATAGAAGTACGAGCGGAGCATTCATCTTATCGAAAAATATAGCAAACAAAAATGCAAACTGCATTAGGATTAGAATAAAGAAAGACAATCTTCTGAATATTTTCGTCATATCTCAGGCTTGGCGCATATTTTTTAAGTCGGCAAAATTACTAAAACAATAGGATTTAGGTTGTTGAATTTTAAAAGAATTATAAGGACTTATTTTTTCCTTTTATTCAGAATTGTCAAGCTGAAAAATTCTTTTCAAAATTTAACGGGACGGAATTATTTTGAGTTCAGATATTTTATAAATTTGGAAAAAATACTATAAAAAGGAAATAATCCAAACATGAAGAATAAGTCTATTTTACATCTGGATCTGGACACATTTTTTGTTTCGGTGGAGCGTAAGCAAAATTCCGAATTAGAAAACAAACCACTTATTGTAGGCGGAATGGGAGATCGTGGGGTTGTGGCGGCCTGTAGTTATGAGACGAGAAAATTTGGAGTACACTCGGGGATGGCTATGAAAGTGGCCCGGCAACTTTGTCCCCAGGCCACCGTAATTAAAGGTAATGCGAGTACTTATACCAAACATTCCCACGAGGTTACCGAAATCATTAAAAGCCAGGTGCCCAGTTTTGAAAAAGCAAGTGTAGACGAGTTTTATGCCGATTTGAGTGGAATGGATAAGTTTTTCGGGATCAATCAATTTGCGAGGGAGTTGAGGCAAACTATTATTAAGGAAAGCGGCTTACCAATTTCTTTTGGGCTTTCGCAAAACAAAGTGGTTTCCAAAATTGCTACGGGAGAAGGCAAACCCAATGCTGAAATTGTAATTCCGCATGGAAATGAAAAAATTTTTCTTGCACCCTTAAGTGTAAATAAAATCCCGATGGTGGGTAATAAGACGTTTCAAAAACTATTGAATTTAGGCGTTAGGGAAATAAAAACCATACAGGAAATGCCGGTGGAAATGCTGGAAAGCGTTTTGGGAAAAAGCGGAAGAACTATATGGAAACGCGCCAATGGCCTGGATGATTCTCCAATTATCCCATACCACGAAAGAAAATCTATCTCTACCGAGCGCACTTTTGGCCGCGATACCATAGATATGGTACGCCTGCACGCCACGCTGGTGGCAATGGCAGAGAGTCTCGCGTACCAGCTTCGGCGGGGCAGCAAACTCACCAGTGTGGTAAGCGTGAAGATCAGGTATTCTGATTACCAGACGCATTCCAAGCAGGTGAAAATTTCCTATACCAGTGCCGATCATATCCTTATCCCTAAAGTTGAAATGCTTTTTAAGCAACTTTATTCCCGCCGCTTGTTGATTAGGTTGATCGGTGTAAAATTTAGCGGACTCGTTGGTGGAAATTACCAGATTAACCTGTTTGATGATTCTGAAGAAATGCTGAATTTATACAATTCCATAGATAAGATTAAAGAACGTTATGGGGAACACAGCGTGATGCGTGCAGTAACGCTGGGTACCAAAACCATTGGCCGCATGGCGAATCCGTTTAACGGCGAACCGCCCATTGTGCTCGCCCATAGAAAGCAGTAATGATCTATTTAAACTGCCATACCTGGTATTCGTTGCGCTACGGGACTTTTTCGGTAGAAAAGCTCTGTGAACTGGCTCGCGATTTTAAAGTTGAATCTTTAGCGCTTACCGATATTAATAATACTTCAGGATGCCTGAATTTTATAAAAATCGCTTCGGAATATGGTATAAACCCAATAACAGGAATAGATTTTAGAAATGGGGCAGAACAGCAATACATAGGAATTGCAAAGAATAATAAAGGGTTCAGGCAGTTGAATGCTCATTTATCAGGGCAACTTTATTCAAAAAAAGAATTTAAGCCTGAAGCGCCCGAATTGCCCGATTGTTTTATTATTTATCCTTTTGAAAAAGTAGTAGCTAATAAAAAGGTCAATTTCAGAAACAACGAATTCATTGGGGTTTCGGTAGAAAGTCTGCGGAAGCTGAAATTTTCTAAATACCTGGAATTTGAAGACAAATTAGTATTGCTGCAAAGCGTGAGTTTCAGGAATAAGCGCGATTTTAACGCGCATCGTTTGTTGCGAGCCATAGACAACAATACGCTGCTTAGCAAGCTTCCTGAAATTGAACAGGGCTCGTTTGTTCACCAAATGAAGCCTTCAGAAATTATCGCTTCGGAATTTGAGGACTATCCGCATATTTTGGAAAATACCAGGGAACTGGTAAAAGCCTGCCGGGTTGAATTTGAATTCGGAAAAGAACAGAACCGAAATTTACTTGTTTCCGGTGATAGTCCTGAAGATGATGTGGCGCGCTTAAGGAAATTATGTAATGAAAACCTTCCAAAACGTTATCCTGAGGCTAAAGCAAAAGTTTTAGAACGGGTAGAAAAAGAGCTTAATGCCATTATTAAACTCGGTTTTGTCTCCTATTTTTTGATCAATTATGATATTGTAAGTTATGCCCGGTCTCGAAATTTCCCATTTATAGGGCGGGGGAGTGGTGCCAATTCCATTATTGCTTATATCATTGGAATTACCAATGTTGATCCTGTGGAGCTGGATCTGTATTTTGAGCGTTTTATTAATGAAAGCAGAAGCTCGCCGCCCGATTTTGATATCGATTTTTCCTGGAAAGACCGCAACGAGGTTACCCGATTTATCTTTGAGAAGTATAAGTTCACCGCGCTGATGGGAACTTATGTCACCTTTAAACGACGTGCGGTAGCCCGCGAACTGGGGAAGGTTTTTGGTTTACCTAAAGAGAATATCGATAAACTGTCGGCTGGATTTTTCAGTATAAATGAACTGGATAAATTAGAGAAACTGGTATTGCGATATAGTGCTTTAATTGAGGGTTTTCCTAATTATTTAAGCGTGCATTCCGGAGGAATTTTAATTCTGAATGACAGCGTTTATAATTATGCCGCTACTTTTTTACCGCCCAAGGGTTTTGAAACTATTCAGATAGATATGAATATAGCAGAGGATGTGGGCATCCATAAATTTGATATCCTCGCCCAACGCGGACTTTCAAAAATCACTGATGCGATTGAAATTATAAAGGAAAATCAGCCTGACGCTGAAATTGAGGATATTGAAAATATTGATGTGTTTAAGAAGGATCCGGAAATCAATAACCTGCTAAAAACCGGGGATTGTATGGGGGTTTTTTATGTAGAATCCCCGGCAATGCGCGGCCTGCTTACCAAACTACAAACCGATAATTATTTGAACCTGGTGGCTGCCAGCTCTATCATCAGGCCGGGAATTTCCAGCGGGGGAATGAAAGAAGAATATATAAAACGACATCGCGATCCTTCGCGGAGAAAAATGGCTCATCCCGTGATGCTGAAAATTATGGAAGACACTTACGGAGTTATGGTGTACCAGGAAGATGTGATGAAAGTCGCCCATAAATTTGCCGGACTTAGTTTTGAAGATGCCGATGTGTTGCGCCGGGGAATGAGTGGTAAGAAAACTTCTAAGGGCCAGATGGAACGTATAGAAGCTAAATTCAGGGAGAATTGCAGGCAAAAGAATTATAGTGAAAAGATTATTGATGAGGTTTGGGAGCAAATTTCCTCCTTTGCTGGTTATGCATTTCCCAAGGGGCATTCGGCTTCCTATGCGGTAGAGAGTTACCAGAGTCTGTATTTAAAGAAATATTTTCCGCTGGAATTTATGGTGGCAGCGCTTAACAACGGCGGCGGGTTTTACGATGTGGAAACCTATATCCAGGAGATTAGAAAATGTGGAGGGAGAGTGCACCCGCCCTGTATCAACAAGAGCGATCATCCCAATAAGATTTATGGGAAAGACATTTATCTTGGCCTGGGCTATATCAAAGAATTAGAGACTAAAACCGTACAGCAAATCCTTGAAAACCGCCAGTTTTTTGGCGTTTTTAAGTCTTTTGATGATTTTATAGACCGGGTAAATACTTCTATAGAGCAACTGAGTATTTTGTTGAAAATAGATGCGTTTAGGTTTACAAAAACAGATAAGCATCATTTGCTCTGGAAAGCGAATTTTAAGCTGAATGCCACCAAACCGGCGGTTAAACAGGAAAAATTGTTTGCCACGCCGCATCGGGATTTTAAACTTCCTCAGTTTGAATATTCAGCATTAATTGAAGCTTTTGACCAAATGGAGTTACTTGGTTTTCCGCTTTGTTCGCATTTTAAATTGCTTAAAAATCCTATAGAAAATTCGGTAAGAGCAAAAGATTTAAAAGATTATGTGGGAAAGGAGGTTTTGATTTATGGAGCGCTTATTACCGCCAAGAAAACCGGGACTTCCAAAGGGAAGTATATGTATTTCGGGACTTTCTTTGATAAGGAAGGCGATGTGTTCGATACAGTTCAATTCCCCGTTACCGCAGAAAAATATCCGCTGCGCAGCAAAGGAATTTATAAATGCTACGGTACAGTGAATAATGAGCTGGATTATATCTCTATCAGTATAAAATGGCTGCAACGCCAGGATACTTTGACTGATCCCAGGTTGGTGGGTTACCAATTTTCTTAGGGTTTAAAAAAGGCCTGTTTTCGTCAAGCTATCCCGAAAGTTGTCGGGGTTATTTCAGGGGCTAATCAGTTAGTAATAAAAATTTCTACTAACCGTCATCCTGAACTTGTTTCAGGATCTCACATGAAAATAAAAGATTTGAGAATTTCCTCTCAATTTAGACCCCGAAATAAATTCGGGGTGACGGTATTGAAAAAAAAATAGTCGAACCTTATTTCAAATACTCCAGCACATTATTTTCAATTCGGGTTTCAATATTACTGATATCGCTTTTTATAAAAGTTTCGCCGGTAATTTTTTCGTATAATTCTATATAACGTTCAGAAACCGATTCGATATATTCATCGCTCATTTCTGGTAAGATCTGGCCTTCCAATCCCTGGAATTTGTTTTCAATAAGCCATTGTCTCACAAATTCTTTCGATAATTGTTTTTGCGGCTCACCCTTGTCCTGTCTTTCCCTGTAGCCATCGGCATAAAAATAGCGGGAGGAATCCGGAGTGTGAATTTCATCTATCAAAAGAATTTCTCCGTTGGCGTTTTTACCAAATTCATATTTGGTGTCTACCAGGATCAATCCTCTTTTTGCGGCGATTTCGGTTCCGCGTTTAAAAAGATTTCGGGTATATTTTTCAAGAACTTCGTAGTCTTCTTTAGTGACAATAGCCCGTTTTAAAATTTCTTCTTTAGAAATATCTTCGTCATGATCGCCCTGTTCGGCTTTGGTAGCGGGAGTGATAATGGGTTCGGGAAACTTATCGTTTTCCTTCATTCCGTTGGGCATTTCTACTCCGCAAAGCATACGTTTTCCTACTTTATATTCGCGCGCGGCGTGACCGGCAAGATATCCGCGAATTACCATTTCAATTTTAAAAGGTTCGCAAGCCTGGCCCACGGCAACATTGGGATCTGGCGTTGCTTCCAGCCAATTGGGAACAAGGTCGCGCGTGGCTTCCATCATCTTTGTAGCGATCTGGTTAAGGATTTGTCCTTTGTAGGTAATGCCTTTTGGCATTACCACATCAAAAGCAGAAAGCCTATCGGTCGCCACAATTACGAGTTTATTGTTTTTTAAAGTATATACGTCCCGCACTTTACCTTTGTACACATCGGTTTGGCCGGGAAAATTGAAATCGGTTTTTATAATGGTATTATTCATTAGAATCTATTCTGAAATTTTGGAAATTGAAATATGAAATTGAAAACTATATTATTCGGTATGTTCAATTTCTTTGTAGGCAGAAATTATCTTTTTCACCAGTCGGTGCCTAATCACATCCTTATCATCCAGGTAAATTATTCCCACACCTTTTACTTCTTTTAATATCAATAAAGCTTCTTTTAATCCTGAGATCACTCTGCGCGGCAAATCTATTTGACCAGGATCTCCCGTGATCATAAACTTAGCACTTTTACCCATTCGGGTAAGAAACATTTTCATTTGGGCGTGCGTGGTGTTTTGGGCTTCATCTAAAATCACAAAAGCGTCGTCTAAAGTACGACCACGCATAAAAGCAAGCGGAGCAATTTGTATCACTCCTTTTTCTATAAATGAATCCAGCCTTTCCTGTGGAATCATATCCCGAAGCGCATCATAAAGGGGCTGCATATATGGGTCGAGTTTTTCTTTAAGGTCTCCGGGAAGAAAACCCAGGTTTTCACCGGCTTCAACCGCCGGGCGGGTAAGAATAATTCTACGAACCTGTTTGTCTTTTAAAGCTTTAACGGCAAGTGCAACTCCGGTGTAGGTTTTACCCGTTCCGGCAGGACCAATAGCAAAAACCATATCGTTTTTGCGCATCAGTTCAACCAGTTTTCTTTGGTTTGCAGTCTGGGCTTTCACCAATCGGCCGCCTACACCGTGAACCAAAACTTCACCGCTTTCAACTGAAGTTTGATAATCTGAACTTTGCTCGCTGGTAAGTACTCTTTCAATCACATTTTCGTCTAGTTTATTATACTTTCCGAAGTGCTCCATAAGCATGGTGATGCGTTCATCAAATTCTTCCAGCATTTCTTCGTCCCCAAAAACCTTAATTTTATTTCCGCGGGCTACAATCTTCAGCTTGGGAAAATATTTTTTAAGAAGTTCAATATTCTCGTTGTTCTGCCCAAAAAATTCGCGGGGATTAATTTCAGAAAGTTCAATAATAATTTCGTTCAAAAGCTTATGGTTTTAGTTGAAAAGTGATGTTCAAAACATTTTTATTTATAGCGGTTCTTTATTTGTAGCTACTAAGTTTTAATGCTAATTTTGGCAGGCAGAATTAAAATGACTGCATTGAATTTTTAATTGAAAATACAGAAAATTTTACCTTCGCTTACTATACAAACTTACACAAAATAAGCGCTTACAAGTTAAAAAAATATTAACAATCACCTATGCCCATCATTACTTTAACCACCGATTTTGGAGAGAAAGATTACTTTGTGGGAGCGGTTAAGGGAGCTATTTATAGCGAATTGAAAGAAGTTAGAATTGTTGATATTTCACATTCTGTTTCCCCGTTTCATATTAGTGAGGCTGCCTACATTATAAAAAACGCTTATAATAGTTTCCCAAAAGGGAGTATTCATATAATCGGGATCGATTCAGAATTTACTCCCGAGAATAAACATTTAGCCGTTTTACTGGACGATCATTATTTTATTTGTGCCAACAACGGGATTTTATCTTTGTTGGCTTCCGAAATTAAACCGGAGAAAATTGTGGAAATCAATATTCATGATGCTATTGAAACCAATTTTCCTGTTTTAGATGTTTTTGTAAAAGTAGCCTGCCATTTAGCCCGTGGCGGAACCCTGGAGGTTATTGGGAAAAATATCAGCGAAATAAAGTACCTGAAACAGTTTGAGCCCACGATAAATTCGGAAAAAAACCAGATCGTTGGTCATGTTTTATATATTGATAACTACGGAAATGTGGTTACCAATATTAGCCGTAAACTTTTTGAGAGTGTAGGAAAAGGAAGGAATTATATAATTAGTGCGAGAATGGTTACTTTTCCACAGATTTATGAAGCCTATTCAGACTGGATTAATTTTGAAGTTGAAAAAGAGAACCGTGGAGAAGAAGATGGCAAAAAACTCGCTTTATTCAATTCGGCCGGGTATATAGAGCTGGCAATTTATAAAAGTAATCCTTCTACGGTGGGAAGTGCTTCAACGCTTTTTGGCCTGGAACACCGGGATACCGTAACTATTAAATTTGATGAGAAATGATACACAGAATTGTGAAAATGGAATTTGATCCTGAAAAAGTTGAAGAATTCCTTTCTAATTTTGAAGCAAATAAAATGAAGATAAGGGCATTTGATGGTTGCTATAAACTGCAATTATTGCAGGACCAGGACAATACAAACATCTTTTTCACGTATAGTTACTGGGTAGATGAGCCCTCTTTAGAAAGTTACCGAAATTCAGAATTATTTAAAGGGATTTGGGCAAAAACCAAAGTGCTTTTTAACGCCAAACCGGTTGCCTGGAGCACTAATATTATAAGTAGCCAATAATAAAATTAGAATCATTTTTGTCAATGCTGGCCATTTTAAACAAAGAAATTAACTCCTTTTTTTCGTCTCCAATCGGTTACCTCGTGATTGGGATCTTTCTGGTGGTTTGCGGCTTGTTTTTATTTGTTTTTACCGGAGATTACAACATCCTGGATAATGGTTTTGCCGATGTTAAACCGTTCTTTAATCTTGCCCCCTGGATCTTTATTTTTCTTATTCCGGCGATTACCATGAAAAGTTTTTCTGAAGAAAAAAGGCAGGGAACCATGGAGCTTTTATTAACCCGCCCCATTGGTTTTACGCAACTTATCCTTGGGAAATATTTTGGCGCTTTAATCCTGGTGATTTTAGCAATTTTACCCAGTATTCTATATGTTATTACTATTCACCAGCTTGGAAAACCGGCTGGGAATTTTGATTTAGGTGCTACCCTGGGTTCTTACCTGGGGCTTATTTTTCTGGCAGGCTGTTATACGGCAATCGGTATATTTGCTTCTTCATTTTCCCAGAATCAAATTATCTCTTTTATTATTGCGGTTTTTTTATGTTTTCTGAGCTTTTTTGCTTTTGAAGGATTGGGAAATCTGGATCTTTTTGGAAATACAAATTATGGCATTGAATATCTTGGTATTAGTTTCCATTATCAGAGTATCAGCAGGGGTGTGATAGATACGCGGGACATTATTTATTTTCTAAGTTTTATCGTGCTGTTTCTGAAACTAACGCAGATAAGGTTAATCTCAATTCAGAAAAAATCTTAGGCTGTGAAAAATCAAAACACATATAAAGCCGTTTTTCTGTTGCTCATTGCTATTCTGGCGATAAACTTTTTAGCTGCGAATTTTTTTGAGCGGATAGACCTAACCCGTGACGGGCGTTATACTTTATCTCCCGCTGCGAGGGAAATTGTTTCAGATGCTAATTCGCCCATTGTTATTGAGGTTTTTTTAGAAGGAAATTTCCCTTCGGAATTCAGACGACTTCGCAATGAAACCCGACAAATACTGGAAGAATTTTCAGCATATAATAGTAATATTAAATTCACTTTTACAAATCCGTTAGAAGAAAGCAATGATGCTGAAGCTGTTGCACAGGATTTTTACCAGAGGGGAATGCCGCCCGCGAGGGTAAGCGTTCAGGAAAGCGGAAAAAGCTCTGAAGCTTTGGTTTTTCCCTGGGCCGTGGCCAAGCTTGGTGAAAAGGAAGTGCAAATTCCCCTGTTAAAGAATAAACTTGGGGCTACCGATGAGGAACGAGTTTCGGGCTCGGTGCAGCAACTGGAATATGCAATTGCCAATGCATTGAATAAATTGGTTTATCCGCGCGAAAAGAAAATTGCGGTGATGCGAGGCAACGGGCAATTACCGGATGCTCAAATAGCTGATTTTATTAAGACGCTGCAGGAATATTATTTTATGGCGCCGTTTACATTAGACTCGGCCGCGGTAAATCCTCAAAAAACCCTTCAGCAATTAAAAGAATACGATTTAATTATCGAGGCAAAACCCACCCAGGCTTTTACCGAAAACGAAAAATTTATATTAGACCAATATACGATGAGCGGTGGTAAATCGCTTTGGCTAACTGAAGCCGTAGCGATGGAAACCGATAGTTTACTTAATCCGTCGGGCCGGGCTTTTGCCTTACCCCGCGATATTAATTTGGGTGATTTCTTCTTTTCATACGGAATTCGTATCAACCCGGTTTTGATCAGTGATATTTATTCAGCACCGATTATTCTTGCTTCCGGGCAGGGTAATAACACGCGCTTTAATCCGTATCCCTGGTTTTATAGTCCGTTAACGACTTCCCCAAACGATCATCCAATAATCAATAATATTGAAGCGGTGAAATTTGAGTATGCCAATCAAATTGATACACTTCAGAATAATATTGACAAAACAATTTTATTAAGCAGTTCTCCCCAAACCAGGCTTGAAGGTACACCGAGGGAAATCAGTCTTGAAATGGTAAGCAGGGAACCCGATTTAGCTTCGTACAATGATGGCGAACAACCACTGGCCGTTTTACTGGAAGGCGAATTTATTTCGGTTTATAAAAACAGGATCAAACCTTTTGAAATTGAAAATCCACTTGATGAAAGTCCGGAAACAAAAATGCTGGTAATTGCAGATGGCGACGTGATTAAAAATGATGTACAGCGCGGCGAACCGCTGGAACTTGGCTTTGAACGATACACCGGTAATACTTACGGAAACAAAGAATTTTTGCTGAACGCCGTAAATTATATGCTGGACGACAGCGGACTTATTGATATACGCAGCAAGGAAATAAATATCGCTTTTCTGGACGATCAAAAAGCTGCTGATGAGCGTGAAAAATGGCAGGTAATTAACCTGGTGCTGCCTTTAATCCTTCTTGGGGTTTTTGCATTTGGATTTAATTATTTCAGAAAAAGGAAATACCTCAAATAGCTTTCCCATACTTCAATTTTCAGGAAATAAAATCAACATATTAACAATATTAAAAATATTATTCGTTTTAAGTCACTGAAAAATAGTTATTTATATAGAATATTAATGTTTTTGATGTTAATAAAAACTCGCCGCCACAAGCTCAATTTTTAATAGATTAAAATATATTTGTATTGATTTCTAATTAATCACAAAGCCGATGAAATTTATTGTATCCAGCAGTTATTTGCTGAAACAGCTTCAGATACTGGGCGGTGTTATTAACAACACCAACACCCTTCCAATTTTAGACAATTTTTTATTCGATCTTAAGCAAGATGAACTTACGGTTTCTGCTTCAGACCTTGAAACTACAATGTCTGCGAAACTTAAGGTAGAATCAGACTCCGAAGGAAAAATAGCGGTGCCTGCAAAATTGCTTTTAGACACGCTAAAGACTTTTCCAGAGCAGCCGTTAACTTTTGTTGCTGAAGATAACAACACCATAGAGTTAAGCTCTAACCATGGTAAATACGCACTTGCTTACGCCGATGGTGAGGAATTTCCGAACCCGGTAGAGTTGGAGGATCCAAGCAGTACGATTATAGAAGGCGATATTTTGGCAACTGCAATTAGCAAAACCATTTTCGCTTCAGGAAACGACGATCTTCGTCCTGTAATGAGCGGGGTTTTCTTCCAGTTTACTACAGAAGGATTGACTTTTGTAGCTACTGATGCGCATAAATTGGTAAAATATCAGCGGGAAGATGTTTCTGCATCACAGGATTCAGATTTTATTATGCCTAAAAAACCGCTAAACCTTTTAAAAGGAATTTTGGCCGGCAGCGAAAGTGAAGTGCTTATTGAATATAACGATTCCAACGCAAAATTCACTTTTGATGATACACAGTTGGTTTGTCGTTTAATTGACGGAAAATATCCTAATTACGAAGCGGTAATTCCGAAGGAAAATCCGAATAAATTAACTATTGAACGCAACCAGTTTTTAAGTTCTGTACGTAGGGTTTCTATTTTCTCAAATAAAACAACGCATCAGGTACGTTTAAAAATTGCGGGCGCTGAATTGAATATTTCTGCGGAAGACGTGGATTACAGCAATAAGGCAGAAGAGCGTTTAACCTGTTCTTACCAGGGCGACGATATGCAAATTGGATTTAACTCGCGTTTCCTTACCGAAATGTTGAACAATTTGACTTCAGATGAAGTGCAACTGGAAATGAGTTTACCTAACCGTGCGGGGATTTTAACCCCTGTAGACGGACTTGACCCGGGAGAAAAAATCACGATGCTGGTAATGCCGGTGATGCTTAATAATTAGTATTGAGTGCTGAGTACTGAGTAGAGAGAATTGAGTATATAATAATAAAAAGAGGTTGTCTGAAAGGCTTTTAAAATTGTAGTTCTGAATTCATTTCAGAATCTAAGATGTTAATAATCAAAACATGTTAGAAGCTGAAACAAGTTCAGCTTGACGAAATCAGACTTTTCAGACAACAGCTTTTGTTTTGAAGATTTTTCAAACTAAAACCAAATCCTAACCTCACAGGTTTTGAAAACCTGTGAGGTTTTTGTTTTTTCTTCGAGTATTGATAATGGAAATGGAAGTATAAAAAAAAGCAGCCGATTGGCTGCTTTCTTGATTTTAGAAATTATTGGAGGCTAAAATTTAAATAACAATTTTTCTATTTTATAATTTCGATAGTTAGCGGGTAATTCGGGATTTCACCGTTGCTTACTTTAATCGCATTTACTATAGGAAGGATCAACATAATAATTGCAATTCCAATTAGGGCGATAATTCCGAGGCCGAATAAAAAGATAAGTGGAATACAAAGCAGACCATAGATAAACATGCTTATTTGAAAATTGATGATCATTTTTCCGTGGAAATCCATCCCCGCAACTTTATCTTTTTGGGTAAGCCATAAGATTAGCGGAACTATAAATCCACCGATTCCGGTAACTAAATCCAGTAACTGACTTAAGTGGGTGATGACTAGCATTTGGTTGTCTTCTCTCATTTTGTATAGTATCGAGTAATTAATATTTAGTATTAAGTATTCGAAGTTGAATACAACTCCTAAAAATAAGACGATAAATTTTGCAAAATGTTACATTTTTTTTTGCTATTCGGTTTGTGTGCTTTAAAAAAAACGGTAGAGATAATATTTCTTTAAAGAAATAACTGCCAACTAAAAACTGCGAACTGCAAACTGATTTTTTATCTTTGCCTTATGAAATTAAACGACACTATTGTAGCACTTGCCACACCATCGGGAGCCGGTGCTATTGCGATTATAAGGGTTTCCGGGCCTGAAGCCCTTGCTATTGTCTCCCCGCTTTTTAAAGCAAAAAGTAAAAAGAAACTGGAAGGGCAACCCAGCCACACTTTACATTTGGGAAATTTAATGGATGGGGATCGCACCTTAGATGAAGTTTTAGTTTCAGTATTTAGGACGCCAAGATCTTATACGGGAGAAGAAACCATTGAAATTTCCTGCCACGGAAGTCCTTATATTCAGCAGGAAATTATCCAGTTGATGATCAGAAAAGGTTGTCGTTCTGCAGAAGCGGGAGAATTCACTATGCGCGCTTTCCTAAACGGAAAAATGGATCTTAGCCAGGCAGAAGCCGTAGCCGATTTGATCTCTTCTGAAAATCAGGCTTCCCATCAAATGGCGATGCAGCAAATGCGCGGCGGATTTTCAAATGAAATTCATCGTTTGCGCCAGGAATTACTTGATTTTGCGTCATTAATCGAATTAGAACTGGACTTCTCTGAAGAAGATGTGGAGTTTGCCAATCGCGATCAGTTTAAAGAATTAGTGGCCAGGATTCAGCAGGTTTTAAAACGCCTCATCGATTCTTTTGCTACCGGAAATGTGCTTAAAAATGGAATTCCCGTAGCCATTGTGGGCGAACCAAACGTAGGGAAATCTACCTTGCTGAATTCACTTTTAAATGAAGAACGCGCCATCGTTTCTGAAGTTGCTGGAACAACCCGGGATTCTATCGAAGATGAAATGAGTATTGGTGGCGTAGGATTTCGTTTTATCGATACCGCTGGAATCAGGGAGACGGAAGATGTGGTGGAAAGTATTGGTATAAAACGAACTTTTGAAAAGATAGGGCAGGCGCAGGTGGTTGTTTATCTGTTAAATGCAGAAAAGTTTAAAGCTCAAAGTTCAAAGTTTAAGGTTGAGATCAAAAAAATACACAATCAATTTCCTCAAAAACCCCTTGTTGTGATCGCCAATAAAGTAGATCAACTAACGGAGCAGGAGAAGGAGAGTCTATCTGAAAACTTAAACGAACTGGAAGGTGCAAGTTTGCAGTTGATTTCGGCAAAAACAGGAGAAGGAGTAGAGGAACTTAAAAGTAAACTACTTGAATTTGTAAATACGGGTGCGCTTAGGAACAACAACACGATTGTAACGAACAGTCGTCACTATAATGCGCTTTTAAAAGCACTGGAAGAAATAAATAAGGTGGAAGAGGGGCTTAACAACGATCTTTCGGGAGATCTTTTAGCAATAGATATTCGTGAGGCCCTGGAATACTTCGGAGAAATCACCGGTCAGGTGACCAACGACGAATTATTAGGAAATATTTTTTCTAATTTCTGTATTGGCAAATAAACAGTAAATTTTATTTGATATTAAATGATGTCAAATAGCACTAAAACACAGTAATATAGAGGCTTTAGAGCCTCTTTTTTGTTTCTGTATTTTTCCATTAATCTTATTAATTTGAATTTAATTTTGAGGTACAAATTTTGTACCCCGTATTGGATTTTAATTTAAAAGAATCTTCCCCAACATTAAAAAGGGTGTTTGATACCAAAACCTTTATCGTCTCTTTTTTAATAGGTATTTCCAAAGCATTTCCTTCGGAATAGAAATTATCAAAAAGCAGTTGATGCACTTTATTTTGTGTTATAGGCAAGAATACCAATATCTATCAGTTCCAGGATTTTTTGCAAATATAAGGTACTGTGTTTCTTTTCCTGAATTTATTCCCGTACCACTTTGTTCACGGTATTAAATCCCTTATATAAGGGTTGATTATCCGAGGATTTATTCTTTTCCAAATAATTCCTGGAAAAAGCACGGTACTTTATAGATTCAAAAAAATCTTCAATAAATTCAAAACGGTGGCTGAGAAAGCGAAAGAATTTGTAGGTAACGAAGATTAAAACTAATAGCGATCCGATGGCCAGAAAGTAATGACCCTTAATAGAACCATATTCTAAAGAATTATTTAAATCCAATTGCATTATAAAAAGGTAACCAAGGTTACATTTTACTCGATGCTCGAGATTTATCCAGATAAATACAGAGATATCTGAGACTTGCCCCGAGGTAGTTTATTGGTAAGAATATTTCCTTCACCGTCTGGTATTGACCAAAGCCATTTTTAATTGAAAATGGTTTTTCTGTGGACTCTTCTAATTTTTAATCCCAGTCCAGTAGCCGTTTCTCCCCTTTTATATTTTTAATATCAGTAATATCCTGCGACATTTCTATTACACCTTTATAATTCTTCTGCGTATCCCGAACAGCAAAATACCGAATGTAAATAAGCCTCCCTTTAAAATTAATCCAGAAGGATGCCTCACTTTTAGTTCCTTTTTTAAATTCCTCCAGAATTTTTAAAACCGTACCTACACTTTTTGGAGGGTGACAGAATTTCACTTCCCGGCCAATAATACCCGCACTTCTTGGGAATACCCGTTCTTCTCCCCGGTTGTAAAATATTACTTTATCATTTTCATCAACATAGGTGAGGTCTAGCGGCATTGTTTTAAGAAGAAGGTTTACCTGTTCTACAGTCATATAACCTTCATCGTAATGAGCGGTATTCTCCAGGGAAAAGGAAAGTTCTCTTTTGGTGAAATCCTGGCTGGGGTGTATATATTCCTTATTAGCAAAGTCCGGCGGATCCTGCGGTAGCATCCAACCTATTTCCTCTTCGCCCGCACGTACTTTTGTCCAGTCTTCTTCTGTTAGTATTTTTAAGGCGTTTGGAAACAAAATTGTTTCCTCAATTAATAATAATCTAAAAACTCCGCTGATAAGATATTGTATATCCTGGTCTATTTCTTCTATTTCCCTTGCCTCAATTTTTGTTCTCAATAATCTAAACTGCTCTCTCAAAGTATCGTGAAAAGACCACATTCCCTGCGAAGGACCGTTCCATCCCCTTTTTTCTAAAAAAGGGAATAGTTGATTTTCTTTTCTCTCAAAACGTCTTTCTACAGATTGCAATTGATTAAAAACATTATAGAACTTTTGATATTCAGAGGCGGGATCTGTATTCTTTAGCTCTTCTGTAAGTATAGTTATCAATTCTTTTTCCTGAATATATACGCTTACCGGATGTCCTGCAGGAAGTGTGGAAGTATCAATCGTTTCATTCATTTCTGTAAAATTTAATTTTTACAAAGAAAGATTTTCAGGCATAAACAAATTTATGATTGCAATCACATTACAGTTATTGCATAATTAGCTGTAAAACTTGAATTTCTCATTGCGGAAGAAAATTTAGAATTTATGAGAACTTCCTTTTTTCTGATTAAGGTCATAAAACGAGGAGTAAAATCGCTTTAATTTTACTTCGATTGTATTTTTCTGAAAGCTTCAGAAGCCTACATTTTCAAAAAATCCAGAACTCTTTTTGTTTTAAAAAACTATTATAATGAGTGTGTTAATGGAAAACAAACTATTACTACAAGACGAGATTTCCATATTAAAAGAAGCAAAAAACGCCGTTATCCTGGCTCATTACTATCAGGAACCGGAAATCCAGCAGATCGCCGATTTTGTTGGAGATAGTTTGGAGTTGGCGAAGAAAGCCGCGGCAACTGACGCTGATATCATTGTTTTCGCCGGCGTACACTTTATGGCCGAAACTGCCAAGATTCTCAATCCTACTAAAAAAGTTCTTTTACCCGACCTTGAAGCAGGCTGTTCTTTAGCTGAAAGTTGTCCTCCGGATGCTTTTCGGAAATTGAAACATCAATATCCTAATCACGTGGTGGTGACTTATATTAATTGTTCTGCTGAAATTAAAGCAATGAGTGACGTGGTTTGTACCTCTTCTAATGCTAAAAGAGTGATAAACTCCATTCCTTTAGATAAACCAATCATTTTTGCACCCGATAAGAACCTGGGCCGGTATTTAATGGAAAAAACCGGGAGAGAAATGTTGCTCTGGGATGGTGCTTGTATTGTACATGAAGCTTTTTCTATAGACAAGTTGCTTGAATTATATGGGAAGTATCCCTCGGCTAAAATCATAGCCCATCCAGAATCTCAAGAGCATATTCTTAAAATAGCTAATTATATAGGATCTACTTCGGGAATGCTCAATTTCGTGAAATCCAGTAAGCATGATACTTTTATTGTTGCTACCGAGGCAGGAATCCTGCATCAAATGCAAATGGATGTACCACATAAAACCCTGATTCCGGCCCCGGCAAAAGAAGATAATACCTGTGCATGCAGTGAATGTGCATTTATGAAAATGAATACACTTCAGAAATTATACACCTGTCTGAAAGAAGAAACCCCGGAAATAATACTTGAAGAAGAGCTGATGAAAGAAGCTCATAGACCAATTAAACGTATGATGGAGCTGTAATTTATGAAAACAGATGTTATAGTTATTGGTTCAGGAATAGCCGGGTTATCATTTGCAATTAAAGTGGCCATTGCAAAACCGAAGGCATCGATTCTTGTACTAACAAAGAGCAATAATGATGTAGGGAACACCTCTCATGCTCAGGGAGGAATTGCGGTAGTGCTGGATAAAGTAAGGGATAGTTTTGAACAACATATAGAGGATACAATGAAAGCTGGAAAAGGCTTAAGTGATCCTGAAATTGTGAAAATGGTAATTTCGCAGGCCCCTGAAAGGTTGTATGAGCTTATTGACTGGGGGACCAGTTTTGATGCAAATGAGCTGGGTGAATTGGAACTGGGGCTGGAAGGCGGACATTCCCAAAAAAGAATTGTTCATCACCAGGATCTTACAGGAAAGGAAATGGAGACAAAATTGCTTCAAAAAGCAGCATCTTATCCGAATATTATTTTTTACGATCATTATTTTGTCACCGATTTAATTCTGAAAAAAGAAGCATCAGCTACATTTTGTATAGGAGTAAAGGCGATAGACAGGCAGATGGATGAACTGGTTAGCATTAGGTCACAAATTACCTATTTAGCTACCGGTGGTAGTGGAAGGATCTTTAAAAATACTACCAATCCTTCCGTTGCAACAGGTGATGGGTTAGCTATGGCGCACCGAGCGGGAGCGAAAATATCAAAAATGAATTTTATCCAGTTTCATCCCACCGCGCTTTATACTAAAAACCAACATTCTTTGTTTTTGGTTTCTGAAGCGGTTAGAGGTTTTGGAGCACACGTGGTGAACCATTCTGGAGATAGGTTTCTTTTTAAATATGATGTTAATGGAGAACTGGCAACGCGGGATATAGTTTCTGAAGCAATTATGAAAGAACTTCAAAGATCAGGTAAAGATTCAGTTTTCCTGGATTGCCGGCACCTTGATTCTGAAGCTTTCAAAAGCCATTTTCCAACCATTGTACAACATTGTTTGGATAAAGGTATTAAATTTGAAAGAGATCTTCTCCCTGTTGTGCCTGCCGCGCATTATCAATGCGGGGGAATTCAGGTAGATGATTTTGGCAAGACCAGTATTAACAACCTCTATGCATCGGGAGAATGTGCACATACAGGTTTACATGGCGCAAACAGGCTTGCTTCAAATTCTTTGCTGGAAGCCCTTGTATTTTCTCACCAGGCCGCCGGTATTGTTGTTAAAGAATTAGATTCGATTCCGGCTCAGGAGTTTCAGCAGGAGAAAGTTTATCGCCTCAAACAAAACGGAGAAAGTGATATTCTAAAGAATCTTGAAAAAGAGCTAAACCAGATTATGAGCTATAATCTTCTTTATGCTTCCGAAGAAAATGAAAAGAAAAGAGCACTGGTGAAATTGAGATTTTTGAATGAAAAGCTCGAAAAATTGTCTAAAGCAATTAATCCGGAATTTTTTGAACTTAAAAATATGATTCAAACAGCCATCTTAGTGGTTGAACAAGCGATTCAAAGCAAGTTTTTTAGAAAAAAGGAAATTTATAAGTATCCGGGGTAACCGGAAATATAACTTTTCTAATTTACTGGTATGAGCTTTATACTTTATTAAGTGTCATCGTTATTTTTTTCTCCCATTTGAGTAGAGATAGAAGGAAATTCGTGGAACCAGAAAATATCACGTTAAACTGGCAAAAAGAATAGGAATAATATCAGAAACCGGTTAGAGTCGCAAGTAGAATGGTGGTGCTCATTGGTGTTCTGGTTAAACAGACATATACTTTAGTACAATTTTTTAATAGAATGAATAAAGGAGAACCCAGTTTCTCTGTCTGCGTAAATTTAATTACTGCTGGATTGTATGCACGAACATATAATATGCAGGATCTTGTCCATTTTATATGTGCTTACATATAACTTTTAATTCCTACTTTTCCTTATTAACTCTATTGTATACCTAACCTGGTATTTTACATACATGGTATGTAAAGCATACACATCCCATTATTTCCCTTTTTAGTTTTGGTTCCAGAATTAGATTTCTAAAAGCGCTTTTGGTTGATTATTAACTTTAATCTGTTTAAAATGAACGAACTAAAAATTTTAGAGCAACTGGACCGGATAGAAAAGATTGTCCGTGCTCACAAAACAGTATTGACCTTCGATCAGGCCTGTGATTATACAGGGATTTCAAGAATGTATAAACTTACCGCCAGGGGGGAATTTCCTTTCTCCAAACCGAAAGACAAATTAATCTTCTTCTCCCGGGAAAAACTGGATAACTGGCTGCTCGATAATAGTCATTCTTCTAAGGATGGGATCAGGCAACAATCAGTTGATTATGCTTTTCGAAATAAGAGGTTCTAAAGATAGCGGTTATGCGAAAGGAAGAACTTAAACTTTACCAGGTTTCCGAGCAGAAAAAGAAGACAATCTACGATTACGTGGATGAGTAAGTAAGATTCGTAAGCTTAAATCAATTAAAACCTGATATATTAAACTCGAAGTTCAAATTTTAAAACACTTTCTCGATAGGGTATACATACACAAGATATAGATAAAAGAATACCAGGGAAATAACCAAAATTATCACTCCGAGTATTGATGAGCTTACCTTAAAGCCATCTTTGGAAAATTCAAGTTCAGTCCTGCTATCGCTGGTACCTTTTTTAAATTGTAGACCGGAAAATACAATTCCTGCCATCACAAGTATAATAACGGTAATAAAAATAAGCTTTGAGGAGGTTAGTTGCCATTTAAATACCTTTTGGCTATGCTGATAATTCATCATGTTATTGTTCAGATAACCCTGGTAGCTTTCAAGATATTTAGACTTAGTTAGGGAATCAAATTCAACTATAGTTTTCCCGCCTTCTGGATTTGAAAACATGGACAGAGATTCTTTTAAGCTTGAAGAATCTTTCATTTCCTGAAAAAAATCCTCCATATCATTTTGATGTCTTGCCGTTTCAGAGTCTAACGTATCCTGTAAAGTATGAGAATTCTTAATGAGGCCTATCTCTAAAAAGCTAAAAAGCAAAGTATAAAGGATTATTATAACGCAGGTATTCATACCTTTAAGTTTAATTTGACAGCAATCTGTTTATATAACTTGTGCGTATATACATTTGCTGATATATATTATCGGAAATTTCATTTTCATGTTCTAAAAAGTTATTAATAGACTCCTCGTTATAATTTAGTATTTTTTTTACCAGATCCAGTAAACTTTCGGTTTGCCATGCCAGATAAACACTTATTCTTTCATCCGCAGGAAGTTCAGGAGGGGTGGTTGGCGGAGTGTTAATATAGCGGGCGCCTGTGCTGGTGCCATCCGGATGTATAATTGTATAACCTCCATCGTCAATACGTTTTATTGTACCATCTGGGTAAACTAGCTCTACGGTACCGTCTTCCAGAATACTTCGCTTGACCTCTTTTTCCTGTTGGTCTTCGGAGCTTTCGGAACTGTTTGCTACTTCTGGAGACTCTGTTTCAGTGACCGGTTGTTCTCTAATTATTCGTATATCTTCAAAATTCTTCAGCTTTGGTTTTACCGGGTATTTCACTTTCATGGATCCCAAAACCCGACCTCTTTTTTCAAAATCGACGATAGAGGCTTTCCATACTTTCCCTTTTCTTATTAAGTCTGATGACACCTTAAATTCAATTTTTAAGGGACTGGATCCATCTTTGCGTGAGTAATAACCTGTTTGCCCTGGTCCATTAAGTATTAGAGAAAGTGTGTTTAAAGTTCCTCTCCATGAGGCATTAATTTCTATTACACCTGGTTGAGTTACCTCAAATTCATAAACTTTTCTATTTTTATCAGTAGATTCCAGTTTGAAAGCAACTTCATCAGTTTTAGTTGCTTGAGCCTGCAGGTCTACTGTAGTGATAAATAAACCACAGCATAGAAGCAGGAATGTAAATGGATTAACAATTATAAAATTTTTCATGCTGATACTTTTAAGAAACAGAATCGTTTAGAAAACAAAAAATTGTTGATAACCAGAAAGTTACAGTAAAAAATTATAAAATAAAAGGGTTAAATCACCCTTATGATATAAAAATCAAAATAAGTATCGCATTGGTATATACCTAATAGAATTCACGGTCAGGTAGTAAAAAAATTAATGCAAAGAACCGCATCCGGAAAATATTTACATATTATAATCTAGTTTTAGGCTATTATACAATGAAACTCTGTTATATAGTAGATTGTATAAGGACCTGGGTATTTCCAAATCGACTTTTTGATATTGTCACCTCCTGAGTATGCCCATTTCACTTAAAGTATAGGTTTTTCGGTTGCTGAAGCAACATCATCTTTAGAAACAGGCTATGGCCTTTCAGGCTTGGGTTCAGTAAGGGGGGAGTAACCCTTTCTGTTTTTCGAATTTTATTCTAGACACGTCTTACCAAATCATTTTCCTTTTTTAGGAACTTTCTTATTTAACTAAAGCTTTAAGACGTTATATAATTAACTTTTATTTCTGAACCCTGAAATTACAAAAGTCAATAGCACCGGGCACACAAAACCAAAGATTATATGACAAGCAAGGAAAATAACTAAATCAGCTATTGATTAGTTACTAAATAACAAGTGTGGAAGTTCTTATTAGGATAAAACTTTTACAGGCCGATCTGTTACTTCTACTAATTTTTTTCTAATCACATAATCACCAAAATGTTCACCTTCACGTCTCTCTTTTGCATAGGCTGCAATAATAGATTCGAGCTCTTCCAGGATATCCTCTTCAGAAAGCATTTCTTTGTATAAGGTATTTAGGCGATCCCCATTGTGGCTTGCACCCATGTACATGTTATATGTGCCAATAGCACGGCCTACAAAGCCTATTTCCCCTAAAGATGACCGGGCACAATTATTTGGGCAGCCAGTCATCCGGATATTAATTTCATCATTTTCGAGTCCGTTTTTCTCCATGATCACATCCAGTTTGTCGATCAAAGATGGTAAATAACGTTCAGCTTCTGCGAAAGCAAGACCACAGGTGTTCAATGCAACACAAGCCATCGAGCTTTTGCGGAGTCCGGTTAATTTTGGATTATTAAAGACCCCGTTATCCACTAAAATAGCTTCAATAGCTTTCTTATCTTTTTCTGTTACATTTGCTATAATAAGATTCTGATTTCCGGTGAGCCTAAAATCGCCTTTAAGCATTTGTGCTACTTCCCTTAACGCCTTTTTTAGCTGGTAGTTTTCCTCATCTTTTACTCTGCCATGTTCCACAAATAAGGTGTAAAACCATTTGTTATTTGTTCCTTTCACCCACCCATATTCATCTCCATTGGTTGTAAATTTATAAGGGCGTGGAATTTCTATTTTCCATCCAAGACGAGCATGCAATTCATCGACGAACCACTCCAACCCCCTCTTATCTATAGTGTACTTAAACCTAGCATTTTTTCGGTCTTCCCGATTGCCAAAATCTCTCTGGATGGCAATAATTGTTTCAGCTACTTCAATAACTTTATCTTTTTCGACAAAGCCTATTACATCTGCCAGACGCGGATAAGTGGTTTTCTCACCAAAGGTACTCCCCAGACCACCGCCTACACATAAGTTGTATCCCTTTAATTCATTTTTTTCTTCGATAGCGATAAGACCGATATCGTTGGAAAAAAGATCAATATCATTATTTGGCGGAATTGCTAAAGCGATCTTGAATTTCCTGGGCAGGTAGTGTTTATGATATAAAGGCTCCACATCCGGACTACCTGCTACTTTTTCCTTATCCAACCAAATCTCATGATAGGCGGTAGTTTTAGGTAGAAAAGCCTCGCTTATCCGACCAGCCATCTCGTACACTTCGCTATGGATTGCCGACTGATAAGGATTAGGGTTACACATTACGTTCCTGTTTACATCACCACAGGTTGCCAATGTGCTTAGCAGAGCCTCGTTCACAGCCTGGATAGTAGGTTTAAGGCTCCGCTTTAAAATTCCATGAAACTGGAACGATTGTCTCGTGGTAAGTTTCATGGTGCCATTACCATGTTTATCTGAAAGTTCATCTAGAGCGATCCATTGTTCCGGGGTAGTGATACCGCCTGCGGCTCTTACCCTTACCATAAATTGATATAAAGGCTCCAGTTTCTGTTTTTTGCGCTCGCTATCCAGGTCACGATCATATTGTTGATAAGATCCATGATATTTAATAAGCTTTATATCATCCGGAGCCAGTGCACCTGTCAGGGGATTACTTAAACTCTCTTTAATGGTTCCCCGCAGGAAATCACTTTTATCTTTTATGAATTCATCCTCTGATAATTTTTGATTTTCCAATCTCTCTTCCATATAAATACTTCTTTTCATTAAGATACATCTTTCTACTTCAACCTCAAATCCGGCTGTTATACCTCCAATTCGATGGTTTAGAATTCAGGAAGCTCGTTCCCAAATTATTACACCTCCTGGATAGGACCGAGTAAGTGTAATTAATAGACATCTGACTGGTAGCGTTTGGATACCTGAAGATACTTTACATATTCTTCCGCTTTTTCGGGAGTTACTCCACCCTGTTGCTGAATAATTTCCCTTAAAGCCATATCCACATCTTTCGCCATCTTTTTTGCATCGCCACAAACATAGAAATGCGCACCCTTTTCCAGCCAGTCATAAAGCTCTTTCCCGTTCTCCAACATCCTGTGCTGTACGTAATGCCTTTGCTTTTGATCCCTGGAAAAAGCTACGTCCGCTTTTGTGAGTACACCTTCTTTAAGGTATTGCTGCCATTCGGTCTGGTAAAGAAAATCGGTGGTGAAATTACGGTCACCGAAAAAGAGCCATGATTGCCCTTTCTTTTCCATAACCTCCCGCTGTTGCATAAAAGCCCGGAAAGGGGCAACTCCTGTGCCCGGACCAACCATAATTACTGGTGCCTCGGGATCGGTAGGAAGTCTAAAACGGCTATTTTTGTCAACAAATACTTTCACTTTATCATCAACCTCAAGCCTGTCTGCCAAGTTAGCGGAACAATGCCCTTCTTTCTCCCTGCCAAAGGCTGAATACCGTACAACCGATACCAGCAGATGCACTTCATCTTCCACAGCATCCTGTGAAGAAGCTATGGAATACATGCGCGGAGTATTTTTTCTCAATACAGAAAGCAGCTCATCTGCTTTAAACTTATGAGGCTCCTCTTCCAGTAAATCTAAAAAATCTCGTCCTGGCAGATATTCCAGGATATTCATATTATCTGCAAGTACCTCCTTTAGCTTATTACTTCCTGTTAGCTCGGCATAATTTGATACGTTTACCCTGGAGAGAGGCGTTAATTCATAATCATAGGTTAGTGCTTCCAATAGGCTTTTTTCTCCTTTGTGACTTTTTACCTGTTCATTACCTGAGAGATTTGTAGCTTTTAAAACTTTTTCTATAAGCGCAGGTGGATTAGCTCCATAAACTCCCAGTGCATCACCGGGTTCATACTTCAATCCCGAGCCTTCCAGGTCAAGTTCAAGGTGTATAGTTTCTTTAGATGATCCCCTCCCGTTAAGCCTTACCTTTTCCAAGATGGTAGCCTCGAATGGGTTTTTCCTGGAATACTTTATCTCCTGAGCCAGAGCAGTATCTTTGCTTTGTACCTCAACAGAAGACCCTTCCCCTGAAGTTTTTGAAAGAGCCTGCAGAAAACTTTGCTGCCATGCTTCTGCATCCTCCTCATAATCCACGTCACAATCCTGACGAGGTATAATTCGCTGAGCACCTAGTTTTTCTAACGCTGCATCAAAATCCTTCCCGGTTTGGCAAAAGTCTACATAGCTGCTGTCACCAAGAGCCAGTACCGAAAATTGTACATGAGAAAGATTTGGTGCTTTTTTACTATGTAGGAAATTATACATATCTTCTGTCTGCACAGGAGGTTCTCCCAGGCCATGTGTGCTTACCAGAACCGCAAGATTTTTAATCTTTTTGAGGTTTCTCGGCTTGAAGGTAGCCATATCAGCAACTTCAACATCAAGGCCATTTTCTTTAGCCTTTGAGGCCAGTTTAGATGCTAACTCTTCGCTATTTCCAGTATGGCTACCGAACAAAATATGCAGTTTCTGAGATTCTTGAAAAACCTTATTTTCAGAAGCAGCATGCTGCTGAATACCCGTTTTCGTGGTTAAGGCTCCCTGCTCAAGACCTGAAAAATATCCACTTAGCCATTGAAGTTGCCCTGCATCCAGTCCGGTCAGTGCTTCTTTCAATGTCAGCGCCTGCTTATCATTAAATGGTCCTCTTTCTAATCCTTTCTTTATATCCATAACTTCATCTTCATTATAATCAGCAGATACCATGTCCGGTTTGTTCTGCTTTCAATAACACAAAAATAACTGGAAATCAGGCGAAACACCAATTGTAAATAATAATTTAGGATAACCAAAAGTTATAGGAGGTTCGTAAACTGAGATAGTATTGGTCGCAGGATATCAGCTATGATAAAGAACAAGAATATTTAGTTCTATTGAGGTCACTGTATAATTAACCTGCCATTACTTACCCAATACCCTTCATTTTATTAACCTGAGAATTGAATAATCAAAAATTATGGTTCCTGATTAAAAATTGAGTCACCAACGCGGGCAGACCTCCCTGAGGTCCCTGAGGGGTAATAAAGTAGAAATGACGATGGATTTGCAACTTTTTGATCTCAATAATCTTCAGGATTCCGCTTTCCAGCTCCTTCAGGATGGCATGTAAAGACACGAAAGCCATACAATCTGAATGCTGTAGATAAGATTTGATAGCTTCAGTGCTTCCCAGTTGCATTTCGACCTGCAGATCAGCGAGGCTAATTCCCTTTTGCTTTAAAGCATCGGCAGTTACTTCAAGAGTTCCGGAACCGGGTTCCCTCAAAAGAAGAGGAATATTCCTCACCTCTTCCGGTCTTATTTCCTCTTTTTTAGCCAATGTATTTTTGCTGCTGCACACCAGTACAATTTCATCTTTCAGAAATGGGGTATAATGAATTTCCCGGCGTTTAGATTTACCTTCAATCACCCCAACTTCTATTTTTTTATCCAACAGGGCCTGCTCAATCTGCTCGGAATTTCCACTAAAGAGCTCTACTTTGACCTCATGGTGAATTTTGTGAAACCTGGCCAGTAAAGGGGGTAAAATATATTGGGTAATAGACGTACTGGAGCCTATATGCAGCACGCCTTTAAAGCTTTCATTGAATTGGTTCAGATCGAATTCTATCTGCCTGTAAATCCCCTGTATGTTTTCGGTATGTCTCAATAGTACCTCTCCAGCAGGAGAAAGAAGAACCTTATTCCCTCTTCTGTCGAATAGTGCCAGGTCAAACTGGTTTTCCAGTTCTTTTATATGTTTGGTCACCGCAGGCTGAGTTATATGCAACTCTTCGGCAGCCTTGGTGAAATTGAGCCTTTTGGCCACAGTATTAAATACTTTTAGACGGAAATCGAACATATACAATAATAATCATATTTATTAATACTTGTAGCAAATCAAGAAAATCCAGTAGATATTTAGAGGCTCTTCGGATAAATTAGCAATGAGCTATAACAGCTTTTGGTTATCCTCCGTAAAATTTTTGTTGGCAGTTGAAAAGGAGGGTTTTGAAGATACTGCCTCGGAAATTGATTTTTTAAAAATATCAAGCCAATACCGAGGAGCTATTTAATTTACTCGATAATCGAGATTTAAATGCTCCGAGGCTTGCCTCGAAATCAAGGTATATTTTCCAATAATGCCTCTTGGGGCTTGCCCCGAGGTTGTTTACTTTAAGAAGTAAGAACTTGACTAATCCCAGGTTACCTAATGCCACTTTATCAAGATTGAAATAGTGATAACTATTTTTATATAAGGAAGGCTTTAGGTTAGTCAAAGAAACACTTTATCTTTGTGATAAGATGGCAGCCCTTATATACCTTTAACATTAAAGTAATGAAAGAACTGGAGAAAAAGTTAGAACAAAAAAAGGTTAGGCCAACAGCCATGCGCCTCTTGGTTTTAGAAGCTTTGCAGAATCAAAAAGCAGCAATTAGTTTACAGGATCTCGAATTGACATTTGAAAAAGCAGATCGGATCACCCTTTACCGTACCCTGAAAAGATTTCAAAAGAAAGGATTGATTCATAGCATTGAGGATGGAACTGGTGTGACCAAATATGCCTTATGCCAGGAAGGTTGTGAATGCGCTCCTGAAGATATGCATGTACACTTTTTTTGCAAGAGTTGTGAGGACACTTTTTGCCTTCCAAAACTTAAAATTCCTGAAGTTTCTTTACCCCTTGGTTTTGTTTCTGTTGAAACCAATTTACTTGTAAAAGGAATTTGTGCCAACTGCACAAAATAAAAACGCAATTCCATTGCAGGTTTTAGATACTAACTTTGAACTGTAATAAAGTTTAAAGTAAATGCTATGAACGATTGTTGTGGAAGTGAAGCCTGTTCCACCGGGCCTGTACAAAGAGAAGAAACAAATCTTAGCTTTTTTCAGAAATACTATGATTACGGATTGGTCGCAATCAGTATGGTCCTATTAGCCATAGGGGTTCTTCTTAAGGAATTTATCGAACCTTCATGGTTTATAGCCCCCTTTCAATTTGCACTTTTCTTTTTAGCTTATCTGCCGGTGGGAGGGCCTGTATTATGGAGGGCGATCAGGCAATTTGGTAAAGGAGAGGTTTTCAATGAATTTTTCCTGATGGGTATTGCAACCATTGGAGCTTTTTTCCTTGGTGAATACACCGAAGCTGTGGCTGTTATGTTGTTTTACGCTGTGGGAGAGCTTTTCCAGGGGGCAGCAGTTAATAAAGCAAGGAAATCAATTGAAAGCCTGCTGAAGGTGCAGGCAGAGGAGGTAGCAGTAATACAGCATGATAAAACCGTGGAGGTAGTTCACCCTTCAGCTGTAACAATTGGGAGTACAATTAGGGTTAGACCGGGGGAAAAAGTAGCGCTCGATGGGGAATTAATTTCAGAAAATGCTACTTTCAATACCGCAGCCCTCACCGGAGAGTCGGCGCCGGAGAGAAAGTATGAAGGAGAAACTGTTTTAGCCGGAATGATCAACCTGGATCGGGTTAGTTCCATAAAAGTTACCAGTAGGTTTGAGGATAGTAAGTTATCAAAAATCCTGGAAATGGTTCAGGAGGCCACTACCCGAAAAGCTAAAACTCAGCGATTAATTACCCGATTGGCGAAAGTATATTCACCGCTAGTTGTATTTTTTGCGACCGCTCTTGTTGTTTTACCTTACTTTCTTGCTGATCCGTACGTTTTTGAGGAATGGTTGTATCGTGCCCTGGTATTTCTGGTGATTTCCTGTCCCTGTGCCTTGATGATTTCTATTCCTCTGGGATATTTTGGCGGAATTGGAGCAGCTTCCCGCAACGGAATTCTCTTTAAAGGATCTAATTACCTCGACCAGATTAGGAAGGTGGATACGGTGGTGATGGATAAAACCGGAACTCTTACCAAAGGAGTTTTCAACGTTCAACAGGTAGTAGCTGAAAATTTTGATAAAAATCTAATGCTGACATTGGTTTCAGCTCTTGAAAGTCAGTCGACCCATCCTATAGCAAAAGCCGTTACCTCTTATTGTGAAGATTTCGGATTTAGATCTGCCGTGGTAACGGATGTAGAAGAGATCGCTGGGTTAGGCATGAAAGGGCAAGTAGAGGAATTCAGTGTTTTGGCTGGTAATGCAAAATTGCTTCAGAAATTTTCTATTCCTTACGATAGTGCTATTGATGAAATTGAAGAGACCATCGTGGTGGTAGCGATCAATGGAAAATACTGCGGATACCTCAGCATTGCAGATGAAATTAAAGAGGATGCAAAGGCGGCCATAGATCAGCTGCGTAGACTCGGAGTGGGGAAGCTGGTTATGCTCTCGGGAGATAAAAATCGCGTAGTACAGAAAATTAGCAGAGAAATTGGTTTGGATTTAGCTATTGGAGAATTGCTTCCGGAAGGAAAGATTAAGGAGGTTGAAAAGCTCAAGAAAAATTCTAAAGTATTGACTTTTGTTGGGGACGGATTGAATGATGCCCCGGTAATCACCCTGGCCGATATCGGTATGGCGATGGGTGGTCTGGGCTCCGATGCTACCATTGAAACCGCGGATGTAGTAATACAGGCCGATCAGCCTTCTAAAATTGCGACCGCAATTGAAATCAGTAAGACTACCCACAGGATCGTATGGCAGAACATTGGACTGGCTTTCGGAATTAAGACATTGGTTCTGGTGCTGGGTGCGATGGGCATGGCATCTATGTGGGAGGCGGTTTTTGCCGACGTAGGTGTTACCCTCCTGGCCATTTTGAACGCAATGCGTATTCAAAGAAAAGATTTCGGTATTTCTAATCATACCAGAATTTATAATTCAAATGCAATTTCATCGAAGTCCGTACAGGAAGAATCAAAGGAGGCCATTTTTTAGAAAGCTTTGTCTCAAAAAGTCACCTCTATTGTTTTTACTAATTGTTTTAGTTAAATTTTCTCGTAACAACGATCTTCATTGGGAAACATCCAGCTAAAAGCAATTCAACTTTGTACATACGAAAGTGAAACCAGTAGATCCCCATCTCGAAAAAACTATAGTGAGATGAGGCTTTACACAAAACGTATTGCAATGGCAACAAGTATTATAACTACCGAAGACCTGGTGAAGTTCAAAATAGAATTGCTGACTGAAATCAAAGCCTTTGCTTCACTTTCCGGGCAATATGAAACAGTGAATGATGATCTGACGATGAATAAGCCTGTCCTTTTTATAAGAGGTAATCCAACATCGGATATAGCAGAGTCTTTCGTCGGATTTAACTGGAGTGGGGCACCACAACCTAAGCATAAGGCGGAATTTGTGGAAGGCTATCATTGGGACTATATGCTAGCTTCTCAGGTGCAATGCACTAATAGTTTTGGTAGAGGAGAGTGTGCCAAAGCACCTCAGCTGGCTACAGAACTAATTACGATGTTTTTTACGCGATACCTGAGCAGAGGCACGACAGGTAACAGTACGGTACCATTGAGTCTTATTCCCCCGGAATTTAGCCTAACTACAGATCAACAATTTTTTGCAGGAGATAACTATCTGAGTGCCTTTGATAGTCTTAGCAGCGGATGCAATGTTAGCTTATCCTGGCTGACTCCCGATGGAAGTGGAACGTTAACTGAACCATAAAAGGGAAAATGTAGGAAGGCATAGAGTGGATATATAGGTTAGCACTATAATTTACTCGCTAATCGAGATTTATCCTTATAAATATCTGGAGCTCCGAGGCCTGCCCGAAATAAATTTCAATCAGGCGGGTTTAATTCCCGGAGGCTTGCCTCGAAATTATAAAATAGTTTTCCAATTCATACCTCGTGGGCTTGCCCCGAGGTTCTTGATTAACGTCTTGGAAGAGTAATTATAAAAGTTGTACCATTTTTTTTATTGCTTTTTACTTCCATTTTTCCCTTATGGCCATCTACTATTTGCTTTATGATGTACAAGCCGAGACCATAACTATCCTTTTTTTCGGGATCTCCTTTGGTTTTGGTAAACACTCCTTTAGAAATCATTTCTTTAATGTTCTCCGAAATTGGTGGACCTTCATTATGAACCTTAAAGAATGCTTCATTGGCTTTAGCAGAGATACTTACGCTAACAGGACCTCCCGGTTTTCCGTGACGCAAGGCATTGGTAATTAAATTGGTCATTAACTGATCCAGACGAATAACGTCCCAATCTCCCTGTACCGGGCCGGGAGATTCCAGGATTAATTCGGCTTCAGGGTAACCCAACTGCAATTCCTGAACAATCTTCTCACTTTGTTTTGAAAGATCAACCGGGGATTTGTTTATCGTCATACCGCTTCCCAATCGCAAATTGGTTAGTTCCAAAAGATTATTTATCAATTCTGTCATACGTTTTACACTGGAACCCGAACGCCCAAGTAAGGATTTTTCCTTTTCTGATAGATTCTTGGATAACTTAAGGATTGACTGCACGCCCGAAATGGCAGCAAGAGGATTACGCAGATCATGTCCTAAGATCCCCATAAACCAGTTCTTACTTTCATCTACCTGTTGCTGAAAGCGTTTTATGGAAATTATCCATAATTCATCAATGGCCTCGTTAAAACGTATCATTTCCTGAAAATCAGTTTCCAAATTATCTGCCTTACTATTCGTTTCCCAAAGTCGTAAAATACTAGCCCTAAGCGCTCTAAATTCAGAACCAAGTTCCATAATGTCAAAACCTACATCTGCCCGTTGTTCTCCATGTTGGTTGGCGGCCTTGCTTTCACCAGGCCGCATGACTTTATTCCCTTTAGATTTTTTTTCCTGCTCGGCATCAGTTTGTGATGCCTCCATGTTTTTTACAATCGTATTGAGCATCTGCTTGATGTGATCCCGAACCTCCTTTGGTTGCAGTTTATTGACACCACTAATATTTTCTTCGGCAAACTTTACCCATTCGTCAGTGATTTCTCTTTCATGGTTTTTAATAAAATCAGCAAATTTCATATAGCTAAAGTTGGATTTTTTTTAATATAGAGCTTTGAAAAAGAACCCTGTATCAATTTAGATAGAATTAACAGGTACCCCGTTGGGAATCCCCTAAAATGAAAGCCTTTTAGATTTCCATATAGAGCTTATAAGCTTGTCACTATTGACACCTCAAAATTCGAAAACTCAAAATTTTTTCAATACCGACAGCTTTTGATTGAAAAATCTTTTTGTTTTCCCTTAAACTTGAGATTTTTTTCTATTTTTAAGATCTCTTTAACAAAGAACCGGTAAAAGCATCTCCCTACAGTCTTTTGTCTAACCAAAAACCCCCAACCTGCATGCAGACGGAACAGGCTATTAATTCAGGAAAACCACACGTATTTAATCCTCCCGAGGCACTCAACAAATTTTTAGGCTTAAACCCAGCCGGTCTCAGATCCAGCGGTTTAAAAGTTTTACGACTAAAAGCGAGGAGTTTAGGTTGCAAAGGGGAGTGCAGGATAAAAAATCATGTTTTTATCCCGCGAAAAATAAGTTTAAAGAAATATAGAATAGATTATATAACGAGTTGGCAATAATAATTTTAAACAATGGAAATAAAAACGAAAAAAACTAATTCTCAATGGCTTTGCGAATTACGTCAACTTGTGTGGGATGTAGGGATACCCCCAGTAAAGTTTATAGACCTTCCTGATTGTCCTTAAGATATCCTTCATAATCTTTAAGCTGTTCAGGGGTTAATACCGACTTTATTGCTTTTAGTTTTAAACCAATAACTTGTAAACTAATATTTACTTGTGTTTCAGAATCCAATGATTTCATAAGTATTTGATATAATTAATAATAAAAAAAGAATATGGAAAAGGATAAAATTTCAAAATCAAATCAAAAGGCAAATGAAATAGTAAATTTACTTAAAGGTTTGGAAATAAATACTGCTTTTGATTCACTTAAAAAAGCAAAAGCTATAATTACATATACATCAACTGTTTAGGATATCCTCAATATCGGCCTGACTTTCTTTTGCGTGGATTTCCTTCCCGGACTTAAAATAAATAATTGTAACACTTTCCCCACTGTTATAAGTCAAGGCTTCAAAATAATCGACGTTATCAGAGTTAATTGATAAGACTTTATCTGTGCCGTGTTCAGTAATTTTAAATATTTTCATAAAAATAGATTTTCAACCAAGATAAAAGAAATAAAACAAACAGATTTACGGAAAACCACATATTGAGTTAAAAAGATAAATTTATCTTAGTTTTATAAAAAGTAAATAAATGCGAGAATTTAAAATTATACTTGGACTTATACTAATTGCAGTTTCTCTATTTACTTTCGGGACAACTTACGAACAATACAGAGGTGAGGAAATATATGGTGCTTTAACCGTCTTTATTTTATTAATTATTATTGGCGGCGGTTTAATTTACAGTACTCAACATACTAAAATCCAAGAAGAAAAAAGAAAAGAAAAAGCTTATTTTAAGGAAAGAGCGATAATTAATGAGATTTCAAAAAAAGAGGAAAATCTGATAAATTTAAGAGATAAAGGTATACTTTCAGAGGAGGAGTTTAGTTCAAAATCTTCACAATTGCACGCAGATAGAGTAAAAACTGAGGTAGAAAAAACCGAAGAATATCGACAATTAAATTATCTCTATGAATCTAATATTTTAAGTAAGCAAGAATTTGATTCTAAAGTAGAGCTATTAATTGACAAATATAAAACCACAACAAATCATACAGATTCAAAACACGAAATTTCAAACAACGGTTTACAAAAACTAGGAGATTTTAAAGAAGGGATGGCAAGAATTTGGGATGAAGACCAGCAATATGGTTTCATTGATGAAAAAAATATGATAGTAATTCCGCCTAAGTATGATTTAGCAGAGGATTTTAATGAAGGATTAGCAATGGTAATGGGTTATGGCAATTACGGTTTCATTAACAAAAAAGGAGATGTAGTAATTCATTTACAATACGATGATGCCAAAAGTTTTGAAAATGGGGTCACAAAAGTAAGGTTAGGAAAAGAAGAATTTTATATAGATAAAACTGGCAGAGAAGTAGTTATATCGGATTTTAATGAGAATAGTGAAATCAAAGGACAAATAAAAAGTAAAAAGTATTCTAAAACTAAGTTTGATTGTAAGCTTCCCTTAAAAACGAACTGTTTAAAAGTATAATATATTTTATAACTTTAAACAGTAATTATGAAGAAGAGTAGATATTCACCACAGCAAATCGCAAAGATTTTAAAGGAGTTTGAAAATG